>Ga0209396_1000375_pt1 | contig 54619 bp, 39 predicted proteins | sample GOMGulsemesocosm_6_FD_184638 | JGI IMG/M metagenome (GOLD analysis project Ga0209396, IMG submission 184638) | Methane-oxidizing microbial communities from mesocosms in the Gulf of Mexico - GOM8C Gulf of Mexico (SPAdes) (version 2) | ecosystem: Environmental > Aquatic > Marine > Cold seeps... | reverse complement strand
GTGAAAGCGATAACTTCATAACCAATATTTGACAACATATTAATAGCAAAACTTCCGACACCACCTGTAGCACCGGTAACAACAATAGGTCCACGTTCTGGTATTTGACCATTATCTTCCATACGCCCGATTGCGATTGCGGCGGTATAACCAGCCGTACCCAATGCCATAACCTCGCGTAAACTCATACCTTTCGGTAATGCAACCACGGAATTAGCCTTGACTCGTGCATATTCGCTATAGCCACCATCGTAAAGTTCTGATAGCTGTGCGCCACAAACCAGCACTTTATCACCCGCTTCGAATCTGTTATCAATAGAGCTAACCACAACACCAGACAAGTCAATACCACCAACTAATGGATAAGTCCGTAAAATTCGTCCTTTACCCGTTGCAGCTAACGCATCTTTGTAATTAATGTCTGAGTAGGCAACTTTAATAACCACTTCACCAGCTGTTAAATCATCGAGACTAATTTGTTCAAAGCCACTGGTGATTATTTTCTTTTCACCTTGCTTTATTTGATGGATACGAAAAGCAGTGAAATTTTCTGGTACTTCAGTTAACTCGATTGATAAGGTCGACATAATTATTCCAGTCCCAATTTTAAATAGTTGTACAAAGAAATAAGATCAAAGCATAAGCAGTAAATTAATACTATTATACTTTGATCTTATAAAGCGGTTATTCAAATCAAGTTATTACATGTTACGACGATACTGTCCGCCGGCTTCAAATAATGAATTAACAATTTGTCCTAATGAACAAACCTTACAAGCGTCCATCATCAATTCAAAGATGTTTTCATGATTAATAGCTGCCGTTTGCAGACGCTTAAGCAATACTTGTACTTGTGCATCATTGGCTTTATTTAAGCTGGCTAACATATCGATTTGATAGCTTTTTTCTTCTTCTGTAGCGCGAATTACTTCTTCAGGCACAACAGTTGGTGATCCTGTTGAACTTAGGAACGTATTTACGCCAATGATTGGAAATTCACCCGAATGTTTTAAGTGCTCGTAGTACATACTTTCTTCTTGAATTTTGCCACGTTGGTACATGGTTTCCATTGCGCCAAGTACACCACCGCGTTCATTAATACGATCAAATTCAGTTAATACTGCCTCTTCAACTAAGTCAGTTAACTCTTCAATAATAAACGCCCCTTGAATTGGATTTTCATTTTTAGAAAGCCCTAATTCACGGTTAATAATTAATTGAATTGCCATCGCGCGGCGAACACTGTCTTCAGTTGGTGTCGTGATAGCTTCATCGTAGGCATTGGTATGCAAAGAATTACAGTTATCGTTTATCGCGTAAAGTGCTTGTAACGTAGTACGAATGTCATTGAAATCAATTTCTTGAGCATGCAGTGAACGACCAGATGTTTGGATATGGTATTTCAACATTTGTGCACGGGCATTCGCGCCATATTTGTTTTTCATCGCTTTTGACCAAATACGACGAGCAACACGGCCAATTACTGCATATTCTGGATCGATACCGTTCGAGAAGAAAAACGATAAGTTAGGACCGAATTCGTTAATGTCCATACCACGGCTTAAGTAATATTCTACAAAGGTAAAACCGTTCGCCAAAGTTAACGCCAACTGGGTAATTGGGTTCGCGCCAGCTTCGGCTATATGGTAACCAGAAATAGACACTGAATAGAAATTACGCACACCTTTTTCAATGAAGTATTCTTGAACATCGCCCATTAAACGCAAAGCAAATTCAGTTGAGAATATACAAGTATTTTGCGCTTGGTCTTCTTTTAATATATCTGCCTGTACAGTGCCACGTACCAAGGTTAAAGTTTTTGCTTTAATTTCTTGGTAGACTTCTGGAGGTAAAACTTGATCCCCCGTTACACCAATTAACATCAAACCTAAACCGTCGTTACCTTCAGGTAATTCTCCTTGATAACTTGGACGTTCACAGCCTTTATCTTGGTAGATTTTTTTGATTGTCGCAGCGACTTCTTTTTCTAAACCATTTTCTTTGATGAATAATTCACATTGTTGATCAATTGCTGCATTTAAGAAAAAGCCTAATAACATCGGCGCGGGACCGTTAATGGTCATTGAAACTGAAGTCATTGCATGGGCTAAATTAAAACCTGAGTAAAGCTTTTTAGCATCGTCTAAACAACAAATAGAGACACCAGCGTTACCTATTTTTCCGTAAATATCTGGACGAACAGCGGGATCGTTACCATATAAAGTAACTGAATCGAAAGCTGTAGATAAACGTTTCGCTGGCATACCTTTGGACACATAATGAAAACGACGATTAGTACGTTCCGGGCCACCTTCACCTGCGAACATACGTGTCGGATCTTCACCTTCACGTTTGAAAGGGAATAAACCAGCTGTATAAGGAAATTCACCCGGCACGTTCTCTTGTAAATTCCATTTTAAGATATCGCCCCACCCTTGGTATTTAGGCATACTGATTTTTGGAATATCTGAACCTGACAATGATTTCGAATGAGTTTCTATCGATAATTCTTTGTTACGGACTTTAAATTTAAATTCAGGGTCTTTATAACGTTGAACTTTAGACGCCCATTGCTCAAGCAATACTTTATTTTTCGGGTCCAAATCTAACTCGACATGGGTATATAAGGTTTCAAGTTGAGTGACTAAATCAGCCGACACTTCTGAGTCGGTATCTTTTGCTGTTTCAATCGCCTTATGAATACCATAGAGTTTTTGCGCAACGGTTGACTGTTTTTCTACCCAAGCATCGTAACCACGATTATTTTCTGAGATTTCAGATAAATAACGAATACGCGCACCTGGAATAACGCTAGTTTTATTGTCTAGAGTTCCCTCAATAGATAAAATATCACCGACGGTTAAGCCCGCTTTATTATTTAACTCGGTGATCACCGCATTATAAAGTTCAGTCATACCACGGTCGTTAAATTGTGAAGCAATAGTCCCGAATACCGGTACTTCATCATCACCCGCTTCAAACATGCCACGATTACGCTTGTATTGTTTCTTAACATCACGAAGCGCGTCTAGAGCACCACGTTTATCAAATTTATTTAGCGCGATGATGTCAGCAAAATCAAGCATGTCGATTTTTTCTAACTGCGTTGCTGCGCCGTATTCTGGTGTCATTACGTATAAAGAGACATCTGAATGTTCTTCAATTTCAGTATCTGATTGACCAATGCCTGAAGTTTCTAAAATAATTAAATCAAAGTCAGTTGCTTTCAAAATGTCTAACGTGTCATTGACATAAACAGATAACGCTAAGTTTGACTGGCGCGTTGCTAATGAGCGCATATAAACACGGTCATTATTCACAGCGTTCATGCGAATTCTATCGCCTAGTAATGCACCACCGGTTTTACGTTTTGAAGGATCGACTGAAACAATCGCAATTTTGCTGTCATCTGTTGCCATTAAAAAGCGGCGAATTAATTCATCGACTAATGACGATTTACCTGCGCCACCTGTTCCGGTAATACCTAATACTGGTGTTTTACTTGCTGAGGCAATTTTGCGAATTTTATCTAAGGCAGTTTTATTTTCTGCTGGGGCATTTTCTGCAGCAGAAATAAGGCGAGCAATAGCTTGTTTGTTATTTTTCTTTAAATTAGCAACATCATCTTTTTTAACATTTACGCCGGTTTTAAAATCACAGCGTTCCAGCATGTCATCGATCATGCCTAATAAACCCAGTGCACGACCATCGTCTGGTGAGTAGATACGTGTAATACCATAGTCTTGCAGCATTTTAATTTCGTCAGGCAATATAACACCGCCACCACCACCGACTATACGTATGTGCTCACAACCACGTTCTTTTAATAAGTCGTACATATATTTAAAGTATTCGTTATGACCGCCTTGATAAGAGGTCATCGCGATAGCATTCGCATCTTCTTGAATCGCGGTATTAACCACTTCTTCAACACTACGGTCATGGCCTAAATGAATAACCTCAGCACCACTTGACTGTAAAATACGGCGCATAATATTAATAGCAGCATCATGGCCATCAAACAGAGATGCAGCGGTAACGATTCTAATTTTATTTTTTAATTGATAACGTTCGGTTGTCATAGCAAACTCACTTATAGTGGGGGATATATTGGCAACAAAGCGGTAAATATTGCTGCAAATAAAGTATCTTTAGTGTTTTATTGTGATAATTGTTTCTAATAAGTCTATTTAAACATAGTGGTTACCCAGTTAAAATTGATTTTATTGTTAATTTAATGGACTATATTGCTATAAACACCCCTACCTTAAAGTAATAAGTTTGGTAAAAGCATATGAGCAATAATTTAACCAAGTACCCAGTATCAGAAATAGATGACATTCGTTTAATCATTCCGATATTTTTACTCAACAAACTGAAGAAACACCCTTTGACACAAGGCTTATACCCGTTATCTCTTGGCAAGTCGTCGCAGGACTTAACCTTCAACATAAAACAGACTCAACTGGCTCATCATTGTTTAATTTACTGTCAGGCTGGTAGTGGAATTCTAGACTATAAAAATAAAAAAAGAGAGGTCAATGCAGGTGATCTTGTTATTTTGTCGCCTAATCAAGCTTTTGCTTACAACGTTAATAACAATAATGCCCACGCTGTTTTTTGGATTAATTTTCAAGGAACATTAGCAGACGACTTTGCTCAACGTTTATTAATGAAAATGGATGATGGTTTGGCGCATGTTAGTGTGCTGAGTAATATACTTGCAGACTTCAACCATTTACTGGCATTAGGCAGCAGAGGTTATACCGCCACCAACGTTATCCATGCTGTGCATATTTTACAGCAAGCTTTAAGTTTTTTGGCATTGCAGCTAAGGTTGAGTGCTTTCAATAATGGTTCAGCTTTTGACATTGATGCTGTAGAAAGCTTGATGAGGGAAAATTTACATCAGGAGTTGAGTTTAGATACTCTCGCGCATTATAGTAAGTTGTCGAAATTTCACTTTTCTAAAAAATTTAAAGAACTAACCGATACCTCTCCTATCCAACACTTCATCAATATGAAAATTCAACGCGCCTGCTTTCAACTTGATAATACTAGACAAACCATCAAACAAATTGGAGAAGCATTGGGTTATAACGATCCTTATTACTTTTCTAGGATATTTAAAAAAATGGTGGGCATGTCACCTAAGCAATATAGAGATTCTGGTCATAAAGAGCTATAAGTGCGATCACATCATATTTTGTCAACGGCATGTTAACGATCCTAAACGACAAGAACGGAAAGTAGTAGAAGAAAAATTCGAATCACGCAGATACATATATCGATCCTAAATATCATGACACGATTGTAATCATTGCCCCTTCACACGCACTGGCAAAGAATAAATTGAATAGGGCATAATAAACTGAATTAAAAACCTCATAAATAATAATTGAGACGTATAGATGAAGGGGCATATCATTGTAATTTTCTGACTAATAAAATATTAATTATCGAAAAGTTTTGATTCATTGGATCGAAATGAAATAGCACACTTTAATCGCCATTCAATCTAGCTAATTTATTATTTCGTCTATACTCAATGACAATTGGTGCCAACTTAGTAATTTTACCTTTATATTTACTTGTTTAGTTTAGGATTTTGCTTTAATTTAATTTAATAAAAATATCCCAGCATATTTCAAATATGATAACGAACTGTAGCTATTTCGCTTAAAGTTGATATTTGAGAATGGTCAACTGACTCATATATAAGCAGCCGTTCAAAAAGGATCATTATTACATGGGTAAACGAAACATAAACAATTTTAAACCAACAATTTTAATTGTTGATGATATTGCGGCCAATCGATTTGCATTACGGCAATTGCTAAAAGCAATTGGTGCTGAACTTATCGAAGCTTCTTCTGGCGAAGAAGCACTCTTAAAAGCCATCGAATTAGATAATTTAGCGCTGATATTACTCGACGTTCAAATGCCAATAATGGACGGCTACGAAACAGCTGAACTGCTCAGAGAAGAAGAGCAAACACAGCACATCCCTATCATTTTTGTCACCGCAGTACACAGAGACGAGCAACATATATTAAAAGGATATTCTTCAGGTGCCATTGATTATATTACCAAACCCATTCAGCCCGATATTTTAGCCGCAAAAATATCACTTTTCATGGAGTTGTGGCGACTACGATATGGATTAGAGAGAGAAATAACCCATCGTAATAAGCTCGAAGATAAAAATCGCTTTCTTGCTGATCACGACATGTTAACGGGTTTGCCTAACAGACGACGGTTATTTCTTGAAATTGAACGGGCAGTAGGTCGTTCTGATCGAGACAAAAACGAATTTGCGCTGTTGTTTATAGATTTAGATGGTTTTAAATCAGTCAACGATACACTGGGTCATAAAGTTGGTGATGCGGTGCTCATTCAAATTGCTGAACGTTTTAACAAGTTAGTAAGAAAAACAGATACCGTAGCCCGGTTTGGCGGCGATGAGTTTGTTATTTTATTAACCGACATCAGCGATTCACAGTTTTTGATCGGTCGTATAATGGAAGTATTAAAAGTAAGTAGACAACCTATTATGATTGGAAACGAAGAAATAATTCTAAGTGTTAGTATTGGCGTTTGTATTTATCCTAATCAAATCGACGACCCTGATAAACTCGTAGATTATGCTGATATCGCTATGTATAAATCAAAAGAATTAGGTAAAAACACTTTCAGTTTTTTCTCAAGTGATATGGATCAAGCTGCACATAGACGTTTGGCGGTGGAAAAACAATTACGCCATGCAAGTAAAAAAAATGAGTTTTCCATTCATTACCAACCCGTTGTTAGTTGTAGTACAGGTAAAGCCGTTGGGGTCGAAGCATTATTACGTTGGACCAATAGCGAGTTAGGAAGTGTCCCACCCGATTATTTTATACCCATTGCAGAGTCTACCGGATTAATTCATGAACTTGGTGCTTGGGTTTTTGAACAGTCAATCGAAAAAATCAATGAAATCAACGAAAGACTCTCATCATTACCGATGATATTAAAAGTCGCCGTTAATGCGTCAACACTGCAGTTTAAAAATTCACTTTGGTTTAAAACAGTTAAAAAAGCGATACAAACCAAAAAGATAGCGCCTGAAAATATAGAAATCGAAATTACTGAAGGCTTATTACTAGAAGACTCTTTTGATATTAATAACCAGTTGTCAGACATAAAAGAGTTAGGCATCAGTTTATCTGTTGATGATTTTGGAACAGGTTTTTCCGCCTTGAGTTATTTAAAGCGCTGCCCCATCAACACAGTAAAAATTGATAGAAGTTTTGTTAAGGGTATTCCTGAAGATAAAGAAGATATGGTATTGATCCACGCAATAATTGCCATGGCGCATGGTCTAGGGTTAGTCGTAATTGCTGAAGGAATAGAAACACAAGCCCAGTGGGACTTTCTTAAATCTGAAAATTGTGATTTCGCACAGGGATATTTTTTCAGTAAACCTTTGCCTCCGCAAGAGCTTGAGATTTGGTTATCTGAACAATTCAATATCGAATAGCGAAAGTTATTTATCTGTAATAATAGTAAAACTGGAATATTTTTATGGTGTTACAACAAACAATAGATTTTAATTGGATATGCTTAGAAGGAGCAACACGGTTGATATTTATAATCCTAGCAAATTGTAATGGGGTCGGTGATTTATGTCGATAAACAATAACATTCACTTTTTTGAAAAACTCAGCACTCGTTTATTTACCCCTCTAGTCGTTATTTTTATTTTCGTCATTATTATTTTAATCACGTACGTGCCCTCTGTAACACAAGAACATACCATAAATTCCGCCATTTCTACCGCAGAAAATACGGTCAGGCAATACAAAAGTATTCGAAGTTATTACACTAGAAATGTGATAAACAAAGTACTTAGTACTTCTGAAGTTACGACCAATTATGATCACGAAGGGATAGATAAAGTGATCCCTTTACCTGCGACTTTCATCCACGAAATAAGTGAAGAGTTTAACAAACAAGGTATTATCGCTCTAAAATTATACAGCCCTTACCCCTTCCCTAACCGGAAAAATAGAACACTTGATAGCTTTGCTAATAATGCTTGGTCTGCATTGAATAATAATGGTGATAAAGTTTTTTCGCAAATAGATAGGATTAATGGCAAAGAAGTCGTCCGTGTAGCGATTGCTGATACGATGACCCAACAAGCTTGCGTTAATTGTCATAATACACATCCGAATACCCCTAAAGATGATTGGCAACTTAAAGATGTCCGGGGGATTTTAGAAGTACAAGTGCCTATTGAGGAACAATTAATACATGCTTCTTCACTAAATGGGGAAATCACCCTTATTGTGCTCATATCTGTATCTTCAACCGCTGTATTATTATTTATGATGTTCAAGCGTCTCGTTTCCCGCCGTTTAAAAAATGTACATGATGCGCTTCAGAGTATTGCTAGTGGAGATGAAACTTTAAGCCAAAATTTAATAGAAACCAAAAAGGACGAAATAGGTCAATTAGTACAAGGCTATAATCGTATGCTCGTTAGCATAAATGACAGTAGAAAAAATAGACAAGCAAGAGAATGGTTAGAAAATGGTATTTCAGAGATAAACAATATTATTCGAAAATCACAAGATAAAACCCATGTATCAAATCAAATACTCTCCTATTTAGTGCATTATCTTGATGGTCAACTTGGCGCTTTATATTGGCAAGAAGAAGATAAATTCATTCCTTACGCTACATACGCACTAGAAAAACAGCTCGTAAAGTTAAAAGCAATTGAACTTGGTGAAGGGCTGGTCGGTCAAGTCGCGGTTAATAAAAAGCCGATGCACATAACAGCTCTTCCTCACAATTATTATGATATAACGAGCAGTTTTGGTGAAGTTAAACCTCAATCACTTATCATTTTCCCTATTATTTATAATGACAAAGTTATCGCCATTGTTGAATTAGCTTGGTTTGACAAAATGCCCGATAAAGTACTTGCGTTTCTGGAAATAGCAAATGAAATTTTAGCCGTATCTTTTATTAACATGAGGCAAAATGAAAATGTTTTAACCATGCTGAAAGAAAGCCAAGTACAGTCTGAAGAATTGCAAACGCAACAGGAAGAATTACGTGTAACTAATGAAGCTTTATCGGTAAAAACCAAAGCGATAAAGAACCAACAAGTTGTACTAGAAAAGACCAACCTTGAAATGGAACAAAAGGCCATAGCACTTGAAGAGTCGAGCAAATATAAAAGTGAATTTTTGGCCAATATGTCTCATGAACTGCGTACGCCATTAAATAGCTTACTTATTTTGTCGAGATCATTAGCACAAAATGACGATAACAACTTATCTGACGACGAAGTCGAATCTGCCGTTGTGATTCAAGAAAGTGGCCGTAGTCTACTGGAACTTATAAATGAAATTTTAGACTTGTCAAAAGTTGAAGCAGGCCAAATGCAAGTGATTTCAGATGTAATAAGCGTTGATGACTTTATGGCTACACTGAAGCGTAGATTCAAGCATATGGCCGAAGACAAACACCTGAGCTTCAACATTACCTTGGCGAGTAATTTACCTTCTTCGTTTATTGTTGACGGTACAAAACTCAATCAAATAATCACTAATTTACTCAGTAATGCATTAAAATTCACTGAGCACGGTGAAGTTAGATTAAGCCTATCGTATGAAAAAGATTTGTCCGACGAGACGAAGTCGAAATTGATTTTTGGTGTAACAGATACAGGTATAGGGATTCCAAAAGATAAGCATCAAGCAATTTTTGAAGCTTTTCAACAAGCTGATGGTACTACAAGCCGAACATATGGAGGAACAGGCTTAGGTTTGTCTATCGCTTTAAGCTTCGCTAAGTTACTGGGAGGTGATATCACCTTAGAAAGTGACGTAGGTAAAGGCAGTCGCTTTTCTTTTAGTTTACCTTATATACCTACCTCAGAAGTTACCGATAGCGTTATGCCTATTGAATTCTCTGCTCCGACGGTAAAACATAATCTTGTTAGCTTACCCCCTCCTTTCGAAGATGATAGAAATAAGCTCGATCACTCGAAAAAATTAATTTTGATAATAGAAGATGATCTGCCATTTGCACGTATTGTTTTTCATGCCTGCCATCAACAAGACTGTCAGGCAATAGTTGCAACTGATGGTGAGAGTGGCTTAGCCCTGGCTAGTACATATCCAGTTGACGGTATTGTGCTTGATTATATGTTACCTAAGTTAGACGGGGGCGAAGTAGCAAAGCACATTCGAGCGGATGATAAGCTAAAACATCTTCAAATTCACTTAGTGAGTGCTTTGGATAATATAAATACGATGGATATCGCAGATAATATTGACCAATCAGTAAAACCTATTCCTCATAACCGATTAATTGAAATTGTTGAATCATTCTCTAAAGAAAGAAAGACGCTAAATATTCTCATTATTGAAAATGATAAAAGCGCTTTATACGCAATGAATAAGTTATTGGCTAAAGAAGAAGAGGTGACTACGTTTGGTGTTAATAACGCCCAGAAGGCATTAACTTTATTAAAAGAAGATAGCTATGATGCCATTATTCTAGATCTTGATTTACCAGACATATCAGGCTTTGAGTTTCTAGAATTAGCATCGACAGATATAAATATAACGCTCCCCACCATTTTTATTTATTCAGGTCGTGACATGTCTGAAGCTGATTTATCTCGTTTATCGCCCTTTACCGGCAATGTTATTGTTAAATCAGCTAGATCGCCAGAAAGATTACTCGATGAAATTCACTTATTTGCTAATCAAATAGCGAACTTACCTGATGAAAGGGAAAACAATTATTCTGCTATCCAACCTATAAATAAAACAATAGGACCTGATAACACAAGACTCTTTGATGCTGGCTTTGAAAATCGGACGATTTTGTTAGTGGATGACGACATGAGAAATACCTTCGCACTAGCTAAAGTCCTAAGAAAAGAAAAGTTAAAAGTAAGAATAGCCTCAAGTGGTCAACAATCCATTGATATGCTGCATACGCACTCGGATATTGAATTAGTGCTAATGGATATTATGATGCCAGGCATGGATGGCTATCAAACCATGAATAAAATCAGAGAACAGGACAAATTTAAAAAGCTCACAATTATAGCAGTTACCGCAAATGCTATGCCGGGCGATAAAGAAAAATGTTTAACTGCAGGAGCCGATGATTATATGTCTAAACCTGTCGATGTAGGTCAGCTATTAACTATGATGAAGTTGTGGTTATAAATTTAGCCAAGGAACACTCTATTATGGAAAAAGATAATATTACTGAGACACTGCGAACTGAAAATCTGGAAATTGATTTATTAATTACGGCTATCAAAGGAAAAATAGGCTACGACTTAGCAGGGTATGCAAGGGCATCAATTAAAAGACGTATTCAGCAATTAGTTATTGATGAAAACGTGAACTGTATTTCGGATTTAATTCCAAAACTACTCTATTCACGTCAGTGCCAATCTAATTTCATTAATCGTCTCACTATCAATGTTTCTGAGTTGTTCAGGCATCCAATTTCATTATTGAGACTTAGAGAATCGGTACTCCCTTATCTGGAAAGTTTTCCCCGTCGCGATATTTGGATCGCTGGATGCGCTACCGGTGAGGAAGCCTATTCGATGGCAATATTATTGGAGGAAGCAGGTTTATTAGAAAATACACAAATTCACGCCACCGATATAAACACTGACGTACTCAAGCAAGCTAAAACGGGTATTTTAACCAAAGGTCTGAATAAAGAAGACGCAGTTCGTTACCAAGCCAGCGGAGGCACATCAAGCCTGAGTAAATACTTCTCCACAGCTTATAACAAACAAAAACTTTCTCAAAATTTATTAGACCACATTAGCTTTAGTCATCATAATATTATACAAGATCAAGTCTTTTGTTCAGCTCAACTAGTAATGTGTCGAAATGTGATGATTTACTTTGATTCAAAGACCCAAAACAGTGCTTTGGCACTATTTAATAACTCTCTCGTTCAAAATGGCTATTTAGTGATTGGCGAAAAAGAAAGTCTATTAAACTCTCCGCTTAGCAATTTGCTTAAAACGATAGATGAACCAGCCAAAATATACCAACGAAAAAGTAGTGAGGATGTCTGATTACCGGGTGTTTATTGGAGGCTCTGCCGGTTCTATTGCCCCGATAATAACCATATTATCAAGCTTACCTGCTGATTTTAACTTGATCATAACTTTAGTTATCCACTCTGGTATGGACAACGATATCTCTATGTCAGAAGCTTTAGCTAATCATAGTGCTTTAACCGTCATTGAAATTAGTGATAAAGAACAAGCTATGCCAAATACTATTTATGTCGCACCAAGTGATTACCATTTATACGTAGAAAATAAGCAGCACTTTTCCCTATCAGAAGATAAAAAAGAACATTACAGCCGTCCAGCCATTAATGTGACCTTCACCTCAGCAGCAGAGGTATTTGGTGAGTATTGCATTGCAATATTGTTAAGTGGTGCCAATGAAGATGGCGCTGAAGGTTTACTCAAAGTAAAACATCACGGAGGAATAACGATAGTTCAATCGCCTAAATCATCACAAGTAGATATAATGCCGCAAAGTGCCATTGACAACAGAGCTGCAAATAAGATTCTGTCACCAAAAGAAATTATAAGCTTACTATTAGACTACAACGATTTAGCTTGAATTCTATTCAGATGCATAATTGTAATAGAATTTTATATCAACTAAATACACTTCATTAAGACAAAAAGCTAACTTAATTCAAATTTTATTCTCCTAGTTTAGTGTTATCACTGTATAAATTGAAATAAATAAGCATCCAGTTTTGTTGTTTCGATTTAACTCATAATTAAATAATTGAGATCCAATAAAGGTGAGTGAGAGCCGTGCTCAGAACGATTTAAATCAGCATGTTAAAAAATCTATATTTATCTGTAATGGAATGAGGACGACCTTAAGTCTGACAATATAAACACCAAATAGAGTGCATAAAAAAACCAGAGGTTTAAACCGCTGGCCTTTCATTAAAAACAGTCAATATCCCCTAAGACAGAGCATATCTAAAAATGTTAAAGCATTTCTACAGCTATCGCAGTCGCTTCACCGCCACCAATACAAAGTGACGCAAGACCTTTAGAAAGACCTTTATTTTTCAATGCATGAACTAAAGTTACCATGATACGAGCACCACTCGCGCCTAAAGGATGACCCAATGCACAAGCTCCACCATTCACATTTACTTTTTCAACATCTAAAGCTAACTCTTTGATCGCTAGCATAGTAACCATAGCGAATGCTTCATTAATTTCCCATAAATCAACATCTGCTGTTGTCCAGTTCGCTTTTGCTAAAACTTTATTCATAGCGCCAACGGGCGCTATTGTAAACTCTTCAGGTTTTTGCGCGTGTGTTGCATGAGCAACAATTTTACATAGAGGGGTTAAGCCACGCTTGTCTGCTTCTGATTTTTTCATCATGACTAATGCAGCTGCACCGTCTGAAATTGAGCTAGAATTTGCAGCCGTAATAGTGCCGTCTCTTTTAAAAGCTGCACGAAGTGTAGGTATTTTATCTGGACGAGCATTACCTGGTTGTTCATCTATTGCGAACACAGAATCACCACGACGAGACTTAATGGTTACTGGTGAAATTTCATTTTCAAAAGCACCAGATTCAATCGCCGCATTGGCACGTGACAATGAGCGTATAGCATATTCATCCATATCTTCACGGGTAAAACTAGCACCGTCGGCAGTTTCTTGTGCGAAACATCCCATAGCGATACCGTCATAAGCATTTTCTAAACCATCAGTCATCATATGGTCAAGTATTTGGCCATGACCCATTTTAATGCCGCTTCGTCCCTTAGGTAAGAGATGGGGAGCGTTAGTCATACTTTCCATACCACCAGCGACAGCAACATCAATAGAACCAGCCATTAATGAGTCATGTGCTTGCATTGCGGCTTTCATACCAGAACCACATACCTTATTGATTGTGGTACAGACCGTTGATAAGTCTAGATCAGCGGCTAGTGCTGCTTGACGAGCAGGTGCTTGCTTTAAACCGGCAGGAAGAACACAGCCCATAATAACTTCATCAACTTGATCGTTGGCAATATTCGCCGCAGCAAGAGCACCACGTATAGCCGTTGCACCTAAATCAGGTGAAGTAACAGCAGATAATCCGCCCATAAAACCACCCATAGGGGTTCTAGACGCTGAAACAATAACAATAGGGTCTGTAATAGACATGGAAGCTCTCCAACATAAAAATAAAAAGGGATAAATTAATGAACAATACTTTAACTTATATTTGACGTTTACGCCAACGTAAACTTTAATAGTAACTATTAAGAAAAGCTTAGTTATGTATTGGAAAATGTCCATAGACGTGTAATTAATAAAATACAACTCTCTCTTTATTTTATAACAAAAACCCACAGCTTTACGTTTACGTAAACTTCCTGTAGAGTGAGAGGATAATATAAATAGTGAGTTATACATGTCCGAATCCAAAGCACAGACGTTTTCAATCAGTGACCTTTCTAAAGAGTTCGATATAACAACGCGTAGTATTCGTTTTTATGAAGATCAAGGTCTGCTTGCTCCTACCCGCAAAGGACAAACTCGAATTTATAACCAAAGAGACAAAGTTAGACTAAAGTTAATTCTACGCGGTAAACGCTTAGGTTTCTCATTAGCTGAAACTGGTCGTATCTTTGAGCTCTACGATTTAGATAATACCAGTGCTAGTCAGCTGAAACTAATGATGGATATTATCGATCAAAAAAAATCAGACTTACATTTACAACTTGATGATATCAAAGTTGTATTGATGGAATTAACAAACTTAGAAGAAAGCTGTTTAACAACACTTGCAGCTATCGAAAATAAAAATACATAACCAATAACTTTAAGTAGCTTATATAAGCTAAGGAAATAACATGATTTCTACCTTTTCATCATTAAATTTTAATTTAGGCGAAACCGTTGAGATGATCCGTGACACGGTTAATTCATTTTCTCGTGACGAAATTGCTCCACGCGCAGCGCAAATAGATATTGATAATGAATTCCCTAACGATTTATGGCGTAAATTTGGCGACTTAGGCTTATTAGGTATGACCGTTGACGAAGAGTATGGCGGTTCTGGTTTAGGCTACTTAGAACATATGGTTGCCATGCAAGAAATTTCACGTGCTTCTGCTTCAGTTGGCTTAAGTTACGGTGCTATGTCTAACCTTTGTTTAAACCAATTAAATAAAAATGGTTCGCATGAACAAAAAGCAAAATATTTACCTAAACTTTGTAGCGGTGAACATATTGGCGCACTAGCAATGAGTGAACCTAATGCAGGTTCAGACGTTGTAAGTATGAAACTTAGAGCGGATAAAAAAGGCGATAAGTACATTTTAAATGGCAATAAAATGTGGATCACCAATGGTCCAGATGCCAATGTTTTTATTATCTATGCAAAAACAGATACTTCTGCGGGCTCAAAAGGCATTACAGCTTTCATCGTTGAACGAGACTACCCTGGTTTTTCTCGTCATCAGAAATTAGACAAATTAGGTATGCGCGGTTCAAACACCTGTGAATTAGTTTTTCAAGATTGTGAAGTGCCAGCAGAAAATATTTTAGGTGAAGAAGGAAAAGGCGTTCGAGTATTAATGTCTGGTCTTGATTACGAACGTTTAGTATTGACAGGTGGCCCTTTAGGCATCATGGACGCTTGTATGGATCTAGTTGTTCCTTATATCCATGACCGTAAACAGTTTGGTCAATCAATTGGTGAATTCCAATTAATTCAAGGAAAAATTGCGGATATGTACACTCAAATGAATGCGGCTAAATCATACGCTTATTTATGTGCTCAAGCAGCTGATCGTGGTGAAACTACTCGTAAAGATGCGGCTGGTGTTATTTTATTTGCTGCTGAATTAGCGACAAAAATGGCGTTAGATGCCATTCAATTACTCGGTGGTAATGGTTACATCAATGAATTCCCTGCAGGTCGTTTATTACGTGACGCTAAATTGTATGAAATTGGTGCAGGTACTTCTGAAATTCGCCGTATGTTAATCGGTCGTGAGTTATTCACTGAATCGAAATAGTCGTGTCACTTGTAGGTGCCTCCCTTTCATAATAAAGAGAAGCACCTAGCCGCACTGCTATTATATTGGCTTGCAGCATAAAACCAGACGATCTTACTGATAACAATCCATAATAAAGGCAAATATCGTGGCTAAAATAATTTCAAAAATCAATGTTCGTAGCCCAGAATTCATTGAAAATGCAGCACATATGCAAGTGCAAGTTGACGACTTAAAAATTAAACTTGAGCAAATAAAATTAGGTGGCGGCGAACGCAGTCGCCAACGTCATTTATCTCGCGGTAAACTATTACCACGAGATCGTGTTAATGCCCTTCTTGATGCAGGCTCACCATTTTTAGAATTATCTCAACTAGCCGCTCATGAAGTGTATGATGCAAATATTCCTGCCGCGGGTATTATTACCGGTATTGGCCGTGTCGGCGGTCAAGAATGTATTATTGTCGCCAATGATGCGACAGTAAAAGGTGGCACATATTTCCCACTAACTGTTAAAAAGCATCTTCGGGCACAAACAATTGCACAAGAAAATAACTTACCTTGTATTTATTTAGTCGACTCTGGGGGGGCTAACTTACCCAACCAAGACGAAGTTTTTCCTGATAAAGAACATTTTGGCCGCATTTTCTTTAACCAAGCCAATATGTCAGCGCAAGCGATTCCTCAAATAGCCGTTGTTATGGGTTCTTGTACCGCAGGTGGTGCTTATGTACCTGCGATGTCAGACGAGTCAATCATTGTTAAAGAACAAGGCACGATATTCTTAGCTGGCCCTCCACTGGTAAAAGCAGCAACAGGGGAAGTAGTAACTGCTGAAGATTTAGGTGGCGCAGATGTTCATTGTCGTACTTCCGGTGTTGCCGATCATTACGCACAAAATGACCACCATGCTTTAGAAATTGCGCGTAATATCGTCGGTAATTTAAACCGTGTTAAACCAGTAACCATGAATATTCAACCGATTGTTGAACCAGCATACGATGCACAAGAAATTTATGGCGTTGTACCAAAAGATTCTCGTCAACCATTCGATATCCGCGAAATTATTGCCCGCGTTGTTGATGGTAGTAATTTTGATGAATTCAAAGCACTTTATGGCACAACACTCGTTTGTGGTTTTGCACGTATTTTTGGCTACCCAGTTGGCATTGTTGCTAATAACGGTATCCTCTTTGGCGAATCAGCACAAAAAGGTGCTCACTTCATCGAGCTATGTGCACAGAGAAAAATCCCACTCGTTTTCTTACAAAACATTACTGGTTTTATGGTTGGTCAGCAATATGAAGCTGGCGGTATCGCCAAACATGGTGCGAAAATGGTAACAGCTGTTGCCACAGCACAAGTGCCTAAATTTACTATTCTAATTGGTGGTAGTTTCGGTGCCGGTAACTACGGCATGTGTGGACGCGCTTACGATCCTCGTTTCTTATTTATGTGGCCAAATGCACGTATTTCAGTAATGGGCGGCGAACAAGCAGCGGGTGTTTTAGCACAAGTTAAGCGCGACCAAAAAGATAAACTAGGTGAAACGTGGAGCGAACAAGAAGAGAACGACTTCAAACAGCCTATTATTGATACCTATGAACATCAAGGTCACCCTTATTATGCCTCAGCTCGTTTATGGGACGATGGTATTATCGACCCAGCAGATACACGTCAAGTTTTAGGCCTAGCGATTTCTGCCTCTCTTAATAAACCGATTGAGGATACCAAGTTCGGTATCTTCAGAATGTAGGAGTAATAAAATGACTACATTAAAAGAAATCACTACTGGCCATATATTATTTAACGTAGATCGTTATGGCGTGGCAACCGTGACGTTAAATAATCCAGATAAACACAATGCCTTTGACGATAAGATAATTGCTCAACTCACCATTATTTTTATGGAAATAGCCAAACGTGACGATATTAACGTTATGATTTTAGCGTCAACAGGGAAAAGTTTTTCAGCTGGCGCTGACTTAGGTTGGATGAAACGCATGGCAAGCTATTCTTATGAAGATAACTTGAAGGACGCCAATGCTTTAGCCTATATGTTAAAAGCATTAAACTTTTTACCTCAAACAACTATTGCTCAAATTCAAGGTGCAGCTTTTGGCGGCGCAGTTGGATTAGCCAGTTGTTGTGACATTGTTATAGCCAGCAATAAAGCAAGCTTTTGTTTAAGTGAAGTTAAGCTTGGTTTAATTCCAGCCACTATAAGTCCTTATGTGGTAAACGTTATTGGACAAAAAGCTAGCCGTCGTTACTTTCAAACCGCAGAACGTTTTTTTGCTGATAAAGCCCAACAGCTAGGATTAGTTGATGAAATTGCCAGTTTAGAAGAATTGGAAAATACCGTAAATAAAATGGTTAGTACAATACTGAGCAACGGCCCTCAAGCCGTTCGGCAAGCGAAGAAATTAGCTACAGATGTTGCATATCAAGAAATAAATGACCACTTACTCAGTATTACCAGCGAACGTATAGCCTCTATTCGCGTTTCAGAGGAAGGCCAAGAAGGCTTAAGTGCTTTTTTTGACAAACGCCCAGCAAGCTGGCAAAAAGAACCGACGAGTGAAGGATAAAACATGACTCAATTAACAAATAAAACAGCTAAAATGTTTACTAAAATTCTTATTGCCAACCGTGGTGAAATCGCCTGTCGCGTGATAAAAACAGCTCGTAAAATGGGTATTTTAACCGTAGCAGTGTATTCCGACGCCGACGCTGATTCATTACACGTGAATATGGCTGATGAAGCAATTTATCTTGGCCCATCGCCCTCTCGCGAAAGTTACCTATTAACAGAAAAAGTGATTGATGCGGCCAAACGAACCGGAGCACAAGCGATACATCCAGGTTATGGTTTTCTGTCTGAAAATGCTGATTTTTGTCGCATGTGTACCGATGAAAACATCACCTTTATTGGCCCTCCTGTAGCAGCAATTGAAGCCATGGGTTCAAAGTCTGCCGCTAAAAACATCATGGAAAAAGCCAATGTACCATTAGTACCAGGCTATCATGGTGATGACCAATCGGAAGCTATCATCAAAAAAGCCGCTGACGATATGGGTTACCCGGTGCTATTAAAAGCGACTGCCGGTGGTGGTGGCAAAGGCATGCGCCAAGTATGGAGTGAAAGCGAGTTTAGTGAAGGTTTTTCTGCTGCTAAACGTGAAGCAATGTCATCCTTTGGTGACGACAGAATGCTGGTTGAAAAATACTTAACCCAACCGCGCCACGTTGAAATTCAGGTGTTTTGTGATAATCATGACCATGCTGTTTATTTATTTGAACGTGACTGTTCGGTTCAACGTCGTCATCAGAAAGTGATTGAAGAAGCACCTGCATTTGGTATGAGTGAAGACTTACGCATAGCTATGGGTGAGTCAGCAATAAAATCAGCTCAGGCCATTGGTTATCAAGGTGCTGGTACTGTTGAGTTTTTACTCGATGTTGACGGTTCATTTTACTTTATGGAAATGAATACTCGTCTACAGGTTGAACACCCTGTTACTGAAATGATCAGCGGACAAGATCTAGTAGAATGGCAGTTAAGAGTCGCTGCAGGAGAAGTTTTACCAAAAACACAAGAACAGCTTGTTATTAATGGTCATGCATTTGAAGCGCGTATTTACGCGGAAGACCCTAACAATGACTTCTTACCTGCAACCGGCACACTAGACTTTTTGCAGCCTCCAACAGAAAGTGATCATGTGCGTGTTGATACGGGCGTTCGTCAAGGTGATGACGTCAGCGTATTTTACGATCCGATGATCGCTAAATTAATTGTGTGGGATGAAAGCCGCGAAAAAGCATTACAACGTTTAACGAAGGCTCTGTCTGAATATCGGATTAATGGCGTGACCACCAATATTGATTTTCTTTATAATGTTGCAACGTCAAAGCCGTTCATTAATGAAGAAATTGATACCAGTTTTATTGAAAAATACGACAGTGAAATATTTCATGATGACAAGCAAACACTTGCTGATGAAATACCAATGGCTGCCTTATACTTAGTACTTGCCCTCGCTGATAACGCAAAACAAAAAGCAGCAACAACTACCGACCCTTACTCACCTTGGAATAACACTAATGCATGGCGTTCAAATGAAGCACATATTCATCAGTTAGTGTTAGCGCATAACGACGTAGAATATCCAGTTACGGTTGAACAAAAGCGCCAAAGTAATAAAAGCTATTATTTAATTTCTGTTGGCGAGAGAACCGTAGATTGCCAAGGCCGAATTGATGGCGATACGTTACATGTCAGTATTGACGGTTATCGTAGCCAAGCAACGATTGCTCACAATATTTCAAATTCAGGAGACCAAATCAGTTTGTACCGCCAGAACGGTGTATTTAATTTTATTCATATTAAACCTGATTGTGGCGATAGCAATAACAACGAAAATCATGGCGGTTTAGTTGCGCCGATGAACGGCACTATGGTTAGCGTGTTAGTAAAAGCAGGCGATGTTGTAACTAAAGGTCAATCGTTAATGATTATGGAAGCCATGAAAATGGAACATACTATTAAGGCGCCTGAAAATGGCACCATTGATACATTATTTTATACTGAAGGTGAAATGGTTGATGGTGGCAGTGAGCTACTTGCATTCACTGCTGAGGAATCATAATGATCTCTAATACAAATAACGAATTTCCTGAACATGTAAAAATCGTTGAAGTTGGGCCTCGTGATGGTCTACAGAATGAGAAACAACACATTAGTGCAGAAGATAAAGTAACGCTGATTAACCTTCTCACTGATGCAGGTATTAATTACATTGAAAGTGGCAGTTTTGTATCGCCTAAATGGGTGCCACAAATGGCAACATCAAGCGATGTTTTCAACGCAATAACCCGTAAAGAAGGTGTTACTTACGCTGCACTTACACCCAATATGAAAGGCTTTGAAGCAGCGATGGCCGTTAATGCTAATGAAGTAGCTATTTTCGGCGCAGCTTCGGAAGCTTTTAGCCAGAAAAACATCAACTGCTCAATTGAAGAAAGCCTAGAGCGCTTTGAACCGATAATGACAGCAGCTAAGCAGGCTAACATTCCTGTTCGTGGATATGTATCTTGCGTGGTTGGCTGTCCCTATGAAGGTGAAATTGACCCAGAGCAAGTTGCACTGGTTGCTGAAAAACTATACAAAATGGGTTGTTATGAAATTTCATTAGGTGACACCGTTGGTGTTGGCACTCCGCTCAGCGTACAGAAGATGTTACAGGCAGTAAGCGCCCGTGTACCAAAGGCTAAACTAGCGGTTCATTTTCATGATACTTATGGTCAAGCGTTAACTAACATTTACACCGCTCTACAAAATGGTATTTCTGTTATCGACAGCGCTATTGCTGGTTCAGGCGGTTGCCCTTATGCTAAGGGCGCTTCAGGTAACGTTGCTACTGAAGATGTTGTTTATTTACTGAACGGTTTAAAAATAAAAACCGATATAGATCTCGATAAACTTGTAAAAGCGGGTTGGTTTATCAGTGATAAATTAGGTAAAACACCTTCATCAAAAGTATCTAATGCGTACCGCGCACGAGCGTAATTTAAAACACAATATCATGCAGATGAAACCTTAGCCTAAAAGAACATATCAAAAGATATAATCGAAATAGCTCATCTGCACTTTTTTATTCAAATAGTAAAAAATAAGAATTTAATGAGGATTGAATAATGGCAGGATTTGACAAAGTAGTATCAAGCTACGAAGAAGCTATGGCAGGGCTCGAAGACGGTATGACCGTTGTTTCAGGTGGTTTTGGTTTATGTGGCATTGCAGAAAACCTAATCAATGAAATAAAACGTAAAGGTACCAAAGAGTTAACAATGGTTTCAAATAACTGTGGTGTTGATGACTTTGGTCTAGGTGTATTGCTACAGGATCGTCAAATCAAAAAAATCGTCGCATCATATGTCGGTGAAAACGCAGAGTTTGAACGTCAGATGATGAATGGTGAACTAGAAGTAGAACTCACACCACAAGGAACACTAGCTGAAAAAATGCGTGCCGGTGGTGCTGGTATCCCGGCATTTTTTACTGCAACAGGTTATGGAACACCCGTAGCTGAAGGCAAGGAAGAACGTGAAATTGACGGCAGAATGTATATTCTAGAACCTGCAATCAAAGGTGACTTCGCTATTATTAAAGCGTGGAAAGCCGATCGTTACGGTAACTTAGTTTTTAGAAAAACCGCGCGTAACTTTAACCCTATGGCTGCAACAGCGGGTAAAATAACTGTCGTTGAAGTTGAAGAAATAGTTGAACCCGGAGAGCTAGACCCAGATCAAATCCATACTCCAGGTATATATGTTAATCGACTTATTTTAGGTACATTTGAAAAACGCATTGAACAACGAACTGTTCGAACTGCTCAGTCATAAAGAATTCCGGAGATAAAATAATGGCTTTAACAAGAGAACAGCTAGCACAACGCGTAGCACAAGAATTACAAGACGGTTATTACGTTAATTTAGGTATAGGTATTCCTACTTTAGTCGCCAACTATATTCCACAAGGAATAGAAGTGATGCTGCAATCTGAGAATGGCTTACTGGGTATGGGACAGTTTCCTACCGAAGACGAAATTGATGCCGACTTAATTAATGCAGGAAAACAAACAGTTACAATGGCAACAGGCGCTTCTGTATTTGATAGTGCAGAGTCATTTGCGATGATCCGTGGGGGTCATGTCGATTTAACAGTACTTGGCGCTTTTGAAGTCGATGTAAACGGTAATATCGCTTCTTATATGATCCCAGGCAAACTTATTAAAGGAATGGGTGGTGCAATGGATTTAGTTGCTGGCGCAGATAACATTATTGTCACCATGACACATGCTTCTAAACACGGCGTTTCAAAACTTCTATCGAACTGTACTCTGCCATTAACCGGTAAAGGTTGTATTAAAAAAGTGCTCACTGATTTAGCCTTTATCGAAATAAAAGAAGGTAAATTTCATTTAGTTGAGCGAGCACCAGGCGTCAGCGTTGATGAAATTATAAAACTTACGGAAGGTGAATTGGTTGTCCCCAATAATGTTCCTGAAATGAAATTTTAACAAATAACTAATAAGCGTTTACTTAGACCTAACAAAAAAGAGAGTTTACTCTCTTTTTTATTATCCATTTTTAGTTTAAAACATAATAATCATTTCACTAATATAGAAAAACAAAAAGCAATTAACCTTTGATTTATATAATAAAAATAATTATCAAGGTTTATGTCCTACAACAAAAATCCTTTCCATCTCACAAAGCAGCACAAAAATTGCACATTTGTCTTGCAATTTATTTTTCTATTAGCAATACTAAAAGAGACAAAGAAAAGGCAAGGCACGCGAAATCGTGTTACGCAAAACCACCGGTCTAAGGGTTTTATATTTTTAAATATAATTTCTATGACAGCGGAGTCACCTCATTATTTAAGGTACATCCCGTGGTTTTTTCCTTTACTAACTAATATTACTTATTAAGGTTATTAAAATGAAAAAATTATTACTAGCTTCTACCATCACTATTTTAACATTGACGTCTGTTGTATCGGCGCCGAAAGCACAAGCTGCTAACATCGCACAAAGCGTATGTCAGTATGTAGCTGCTGACGACAAGAAACGCATGCGTACATTCTTAAAAACGAATAAATTAAAAATACGTAGTATTTTCAAAGGTATTCAGTGTAATGGCAAGAATCTGTTGGCGTTTGCATCAGATAAAGGTTCAGTTAAAACAGGTTCTTTGATGATTTCAAAATTACCGAAGAAAGTTGTTTCAGCTAACTTAGCTATGATGTTGCAAACCGGATCGCAACCATTGATAGACGCAGCTAACAAACGCGTTAGCAGCTAAACTTATTATTTAGTAGCCGTTATTTGTTAAACCAAGTGTACAGTTTTACTAGATAATAATTCTATGTCATTTAATAAAGTCTGCTTAAGCAGGCTTTTTTTTACCTCTTTTTTTTCAAAACTATTTTTTATCACACTAAACTAGCACCGCACTAAAAAACTGATTACACTAAAGTTATACTTGAAAACATTGCGATTTACATGTCAAAAAAAAGAAACTATAAAGACAGTAAGAATGCTTTAGTGCTTACCGGTGGTGGAGCCCGTGCGGCATATCAAGTAGGCGTACTTTCAGCAATATCCAAATTTGTCCCAAGAAACCATGGCATTCCCTTTCCTATTATATGTGGCACTTCAGCCGGAGCCATAAACACTACGGCATTAGCTTGTTATTCTTCATGCTTTCATTTAGGTGTAAAAAAATTAGAGTGGGTTTGGAAGAATATTAATACCAGTAGGATTTATCATAGTGATGGCATACGAGTTTTTTCTCATTTAGCCAAAGGTATGCTTGCTAGTTTCCAAGCTGACTATGCGAATAAAAGTGCCCGGAGTTTGCTGAACAGTGCCCCACTTCGTGACTTGTTGAACATGGTCGTTGATTTTAAACGTATAGATACTAATATTTTACGGGGATATCTATCAGCCGTATCTATCACAGCTTCAAGCTATAGTAATGGAGATTCCATCAGTTTTTACCAATCCGAAGAGTCTATTTCACCTTGGTTTAGAGCGAAGCGACGGGGGGAGCCTTGTCAAATTAATAGTGAGCATTTAATGGCATCTGCCGCTATTCCATTAGTATTCCCTTCAATTAAAATTCGCCAGGAACATTATGGTGATGGTTCTATACATCAGTTGTCACCACTAAGTCCGGCAATTCATTTAGGGGGTGAGAACCTCTTCGTTGTAGGTGTAGAGCAACCGAAAGAGCCTATCCATAATAAAGTCAATAATCCTCATCCCCCAACTGCGGCTACAGTAGCCGGTCATTTACTTGATAGTGTTTTTTCAGATACTTTGCAAAGTGATATTGAACGTATGGAGCGAATTAACGAAACCATAAAACTGATTCCCCAACACCTTAGAAAAGATACTGAGGGTCTGAAGCCTATTTCATCCTTCTTAATTAATCCAAGTCATGATTTTAATGCTATGGCCGTGGATTACTTCTCTGATTTACCTTTGTCTATACGTTTATTATTACGTAGTGTGGGTATATCTAATGACTCTGAATCAAGTATGGTGAGTTATCTACTCTTTGAGAAAAATTATTGCCGTCAATTAATAAAACTAGGCTTTGAAGATACAATGGAAAAAGAAACTGCTATAAGACAATTTCTTTCTCTCGATTAGTACTTTTATCAATTTGATTAATTATAAGATCTGATTTTTCATCAAGAGAAACGGTCAAATACAAAGCATAAAATTTAGTCAGTAGTTATTCGTTTGAACCAATAAAAAATGAGCAGATAGATAATGAACTTGGTATGAGTACTAATCTCCGTCTTGAACAAAACGTTCTGCACGTTCTACTCTTCTTGGTTTACCACGAACAATTAATGTATCTTGAGCTTGCAGAATAGTCGTTTCGTCTGGCTGCTCAGTTTCAACATCATCTCGACGAAGTGCTACAACAGTCACTCGTTTTGCTGTTAAATTCAGGGATGCAATAGAATGGCCAATCGCAAATGAATTTTCTGTCAAAATAATACCATTGGCAAACTCAATACGATCCATAGCTTCTGGGCTCATATCAGTTTGTTCGCCTTGAAAAAAGCCATGTAAATGACTGTAATGATCTTTCCGTTCTTTTTGTACACGTCGCATAATGCGTGAAAAAGGGACACCTGTCAGTGACAAAACTTGTGACACCAGCATCAAACTACCTTCTAGGCTTTCTGGCACCACTTGATTAGCGCCAGCTTCTTGAAGTGCATCTAGTTGATCATCATTGCGAGTACGTACGAGAATAGGCACATCTGGCGACAATGACCTAACCTTCTGAACAACATCCAGTGATTGCTTGTCATCTCCAAAAGCAATCACTACAAGTTTAGCTTGAGATAAATGCGCAGCTTTTAATAACTCCGCTTGTCTTGAAGAACCAAAGAGGATGTTTACTCCCGCTTCTCTAGCCTTTGTAGTACGTAAGGGGTCGATATCAATTGCGACAAACTTTATAGATTCTTGCTTTAAAAAACGGCTTACTGTTTGCCCTATTCGTCCGAATCCACAAATAATAACGTGATCGTTTAAGTCAGTATTCACTGGTAATTCAGCTAAATGTTCCGTTTCTATTGGTGTTTCTTTACTGAGTAAAATTGACCATTTTCTCGCATTATCAATCATATATGGGGTTATCGCCATACTCAACACACCAGCGCCTAATAATATAGAGGCTGTTTCAACTGGCAATAATTCAACTTGGTTGGCTAATGCAATAAGCACAAAGCCGAACTCCCCCATCTGAGCAAGCATGATACCTGAAGCCCAAGCATCTTTAGAAGCTTCTCCTGCACGCATAGCAAGAAAAGCGATAACAAGGATTTTAACCAGCATGAAGCTGACCATAAGACCAACAATGACGAATGGTGAAGAATATACAATACCAATATCGAGTTTCATGCCGACGGTCACAAAAAATAAACCAAGCAAAATATCTCGATATGGCCGAATATCAGCTTCAAGCTGATGTTTGTATTGACTCTCTCCTAACATCATTCCTGCAAGGAAAGCGCCTAGCGCCATAGATAGACCAAACCATTGTGTTAAAGAGGAGGCAACTAGAGTTACTAACAAGGTTGTCAGTACAAACAACTCGTCTGTTCTCACTTGCGCAACTAAATTAAATAAACGTGGTAATAGCCATTTTCCTGCAAACATTAATATTGCGACAACAAATACGCCTTTCACTAAAGCGATTAATAACTCAACTGCCATTGAGGTATCTGACTCTTGAGCAAACATTGGGATAATTATTAAGAGGGGAACAACAGCAACATCTTGAAAAAGTAAGATAGCAACAGATAATTGCCCCGACTTTCTTTTCATCGCACCCGTTTCACTCAATTGTCGAATGACAATAGCCGTTGATGAAAGCGCTAAAATACCACCAATAATTAGGGCACTGGCAAATGTTTGACCGAAAAAGAGCGCAACAGCCATAAAAAAAGCTAAAGATATTCCTACTTGCAAACTACCTACGGCTAATACTAGATGACGCATAGCCATTAGTTTTGGTAATGAAAACTCTAAACCAAGCGTAAACAGTAAAAAAACAATGCCTAATTCTGCAAAATGATCATAGTCAACTTGATCTTGTGCCAAAGCAAAACCATGCTCACCTACGAGCATACCGGCAATTAAATAAGCAAGAATTGCAGGTAAATGTAAACGACGAAATAACCAAACGATGAGTACCGCACTAGATAGAATTGCTAAGAGTTCAAAATGACCTGCCACAAAAAATCCTTATTTTATAATTCACGCTTACAATAAGTTAATAAAAACCTATGCCTACACTAGAGTCTAATGCAATTGCGGGTATTTTGACAGCGGCAACTCATTGCCACTAATGATTTGTCAAAAAAACACCTTCATTTTTATTAATATAAATTTCTTTAATATCAATACACTAAACACATGTAACTACACATGTATTTTTGGTACAAAAATTGCTTTTTGTTTACTGAATAAAATAATCAGGTGATGATATGCAAACATTAAATTTAGTAGATAATCAGGGGGTTGAATTTAACGCTTTTAAAGTGTTCGACACCCCTAATCACGAAAATTCTAATAGAAAACTAGCTTTAATGGAACAACTTCAAACCTCATTAGAGCTTGACCGCTTACTTAATATTTTTGCGATGGAAGCGGCAAAATATGTAGACTTTTCAGGCTTATGCTTCAAAAAAGGTGACATTACTGCAGCCATCAGAGGAAGTAGGCAAGGTAAAAATGAACGTCTTTTTGAATTAAAATTAAATCAAAAGTTTGTTGGCATTTTAACTTATGCAATTAATTCTCCTATCAGTATCACAAATTATAAAATACTTAACGAGTTGCATCAGTATTTAATTCATCCTTTAAATAACGCTTTAAATTATCAAGAAGCGTTGCAATTAGCGATGCAGGACGGATTAACATCATTGAATAATCGTCGATGCTTTGATGAGCAATTAAAACGCGCAATGCACCACGCTAGCCGTCAGCGCAGCAAAGTAGGTCTAATTGTTTGTGATCTGGATAAGTTTAAATTGATTAACGACACCTATGGTCACAGTATAGGTGATGAAGTATTAATACACTTTTCTCAAGCACTAAAAGAAAGTGTGCGTGATTCTGATAGCTTATTTCGTTTTGGTGGCGACGAGTTTTCAATTATTGTTGAAAATGCCACGCTTGATTCTTTATTGGTTATCGAGCAGCGTATATATAACGCTATGGCGGGTGACCCTTTATTATCAAACTACAAAATGAGTTGTAGCTTAGGCCACACAATTATGAATGGTATGGATACACAAACGAGCTTCTTTGAACGAGCTGACAAAGCGCTTTATCAAAGTAAAACATTCAAAGGTCGTAAACTGAGTTTAGTTTAAGTGGATTAAAGAAACTTAATCTAACTTTTCATCTTCTGCAAAATAACGTAACGCGAGTCTTTGCTGGTCGGGCGTACTACCAATGAGCAAGCGGCAAAATTTTACCGCTTTGCCGAACTTGTCAAAACCTACAACCGATAGTGCTTTTTTAAATGCCCATGATGATAAATCATACGTTTCAATAAAGTGATCAATCGCGATATCTACACTTGGATATGTTACTCCATCAAATAGAAACTCAGAGCCAACATAATCAACATCTAACTCTACACCTTCAAGTGATAAAGCCCATCCTTGATAGTTCACTCGTTGTTTAGCTATTTCATACATAAGCCAAGCACTTTTTTGAAAACCAACAAAATTTCCTGTTTCAAACTCGCTATTGGCTAACTCTTCTTGTGTCCAATTAATGCCAATGGCTAAATCTTTTTGATAAGTCTGCGTTAAAAACCGCTTGACTGCATTTCCAACAGCCCAAATGGAATGTTGTTCTGCTTTTCTTGCTAAAGAAGTACATTCCCGACAACTGGGTACAGATAAAGGCGGATGAGCACAATCAAACACTACAAAGTATTGATGTGGAAAGCTAAAAGTTAATTCAGATGGCTCGCCACAAAACCAACATTCATGGCGATTTTCAAACGGAATATCAACTAAGGTATGTGCCATAAGATGTATCAGCTATGAATTATCTTCTTCTACCTGTAGGCGCTGGCTTTGCTTTTTTCGCCACTTTCGCACGTCGTATAGAGGAAGGTTTACTTTCCTCTTTTTTACGGGCAATTAATTGATTTTTCTCTTGTGTAGCTTTATAGCGACTTTTCTTTAATGGTTTATCTTCTTTCTCTGCATATTGTGCTGGTAGTGCTCTGTCGAGTTCATAACCAGGAACAATAGTACGTTCGAAAGTACGACCGATTAACGCTTCTATATTTTCTAGGAACTGCTCGTCTTTAGGACTAACTAATGAAATAGCAGTACCCGATTTGCCAGCACGACCTGTACGGCCAATCCTGTGTATGTAATCTTCTGCAAGATAAGGTAAATGGAAGTTCACTACGTAGGGTAAATCAGGAATATCTAAGCCACGTGCAGCAACGTCAGTAGCGACTAACACTCGAACTTTTCCTTCAGTGAATTGCTCTAATGCTTTGTTTCTTGCACCTTGAGTTTTGTCACCGTGACACAAAGCTGACTTTATACCGTCAAGCTTCAATTCTTTCGCTAGAATATTTGCACTTTCTTTAGTGCCTGCAAAAACAAGTACTTGCTTCCAGTTATTCACACCTATTAATTCTGACAATAATTCACATTTACGTGTTTCCGATACCCAATAAACCGATTGTTTAACTTTACCAGAAGTCGAATTTTGACGAGAAACTTCTAAAGTTTTTGGTGTATTTAAGACTTGTTTAGCGAGTGTTTTTACTTTATTTGAAAATGTTGCTGAGAACATTAACGTTTGATGTTTTTGTTTAATCACACTGATTAATTGCTGAATATCATTTAAGAAACCCATGTCTAACATGCGATCAGCTTCATCTAAAACAAGGAACTTAACTTGTGATAAGTCAACATTTCTAGCAACTAAGTGCTCAAGTAAACGCCCAGGTGTCGCAACAAGTATATCAACACCTTGCTTTAACATTTTAGTTTGTGGCGGCATATTTACACCACCATAAACAGCCCCACTGCTAAGCGGTAAAAATTCACTATAGGTTTCTATATTACGAGCGACTTGTTGAGCAAGCTCTCGCGTAGGCGTCAAAATAAGTGCACGAATGGTCTTAGATGAATTATTATTCGTTGGGATTTTAGCTAAAGCATCTAATATAGGTAAACTAAAAGCAGCAGTTTTACCTGTACCTGTTTGCGCACTCGCTAACAAGTCAACACCAGAGCGAATAAGCGGTATAGCTTGCTGCTGAACAGGCGTCAACGTTTTATAACCACAGGCTTTAACTGCCTTTAATAGTTCAGCCGACAACCCTATTGCATCAACACTCATATATCACCACTTATCAAAAAAACGAAACAAAAAATTAAGGCGCGCATTCTAGCACAATTAAGACCGATCTCATCAGACTATTTTTGCCAGATACCTTTCGTTAAATTAAAACGATTATGTTCACTTGCACTCGGTGCATAAGTCGGCAATTTTCCATTATTATGTTGTTGATGATAATCTTGAGTAATACTAACAACCACTTTCGACAATAGTAATAAAGCCGTGACATTGACAACAGTCATAAGACCCGTTGATAAATCAGCTAAAGCAATGACTTGCGGCAAACTTGCCACAGAGCCAAAAATTAACATTGCTAAAAATCCACAACGTAAAAACCAATGCCCCAAACGATTATCCATATTTAAATATTTTAAATTATTCTCAGCATAGGCAAAATTAGCAACAATTGAAGTGAAACCAAAAAGCAGAATAGCAATGGTAATAAAATCGCTTCCCCATGCCCCTACTTGATAAGCTAAAGCTTGCTGAGTTAATTGAATACCTTGCGCATCACCACCGGTTTCTTTGAATAATAGAATAAGAAAAGCGGTACAAGAACAAATAACAATCGTGTCAAAAAACACGGCAAGCATTTGTATATAGCCTTGTGAAACAGGATGAGGGGGGTGCGGTGATGCAGCCGCAGCGGCATTGGGCGAACTCCCCATTCCGGCTTCATTAGAATAAAGTCCGCGTTTTATACCCTGTACAATCGCAGCGCCAACCAAGCCACCACCCGCTTCTTTTAATCCGAAAGCCGAAGCAAATATGTCACTAATGATTACAGGGATCCTTTCTATATTTAAAAAGATAACGCCTAGGCATACTAACAGATATGCAAGCCCCATGAAGGGTACGGTAATTTCAGCAAAACGCGCAATATTTTTCAAACCACCAAAAACTATAAATGCAGTACCTATAGTGATAGCAATGCCGGTATACAAGGGATTAATACCAAAAGAACCATCAAAAGCACTGGTAATAGAGTTAGCTTGTACAGAGCTGAATACAAAACCATAACCAAAAAACAAACACAGTGAAAATGTTACTGCCAGCTTTTTATTCTTCAAACCTTTACTCATATAATAAGCAGGGCCGCCACGAAAGTTTCCATTGGCGTCTTTCTCTTTATAAAGCTGACCTAAAGCACTCTCTGCAAAAGCTGTTGCCATACCAACTAAAGCAATAAGCCACATCCAAAAAACAGCGCCTGCGCCACCTAATGTGATAGCAACCGCAACGCCCATTAAATTTCCGGTACCTACACGGGCGGCAAGCGATGTACATAAGGCTTGAAAAGAAGAGATCCCTTGACTGTCAGCTTTTCGACTTAGCTTGAGCAAGGTAAACATGTGGGTAAAACGAGTTATTTGTAGGAATTTCAATCGCCAAGTAAACCAAATACCGCAACCGGTGAGTAAATAGATAAGGATACTCCCCCAAAGATAACCATTAATCGTTCCTAACCATTGTTCTATCAATTGTGACTCACTTAGTTATTTTTATTATTGTTGATTATCATACCGATAAAAGTCGCTTAATATTGCACTAATCTCCATAAATACAAAAACCTGTGAATAATCACTCATGTTTAATTAAAAACAAAAAGTTATGCGGCACGTTTCCGATACATGAATACAAAGCTGAACATGAGCAAATACCAGCCAAAGCTCCCTCCTGAACTCGAAGGTTTATCGTTTGCACTAGGTATTGTTCCGTTACTATCTTTGATTTTAAACACAAGAGTAAATTCAGTAGAAAGCATATCTAAGCTTGTATCAGTGGCTCTCACCTTTACTTCATATGTTCCAGGTTTAGAAATATAACCTACCAAATCGGAGCCATACTGTAATGTTAGCCATTCAGGTAAAGGTTCGTTTGAAACCTGATATAACAAGCTTTTCCTTTCAGGATCACGAAAAAGACTATTAAGATTTAATTCTATTCTCTCTTTCATAATTGTTGTTAATGTTAAACTAACCCCTTCCTTTAACTCTGGAGGTTCATTGATATCCTGTGTAATTATATTTACTGGGTACACAGGCATTATAAAATTATCATTATACCCACTATAAATAGAAAAAGGGATTATAGGCTCTTGCCAAGTGTGCTCATTAGTTAATGTTACTTCTAAATTACCATTACTGTCAGCGATAAAATAATTATAAAACTCAGGCCAGCCTGATGGACGTTGATGTTCATAATAAGAAATATTTGTAAAATAATCTGTTAAGCTTATTTTGAAAGTTTCATATTGCCAAACTTCTGCATCTTTTGACATTATTTGATTTATTCCAGAACTTGCTTTTTTTATTTCTGGAATGACTAACCCTTCTCTTTCCTTAAATATTTTAAGAGTATGGCTTTCTTCAAATCGATCGTAAAAAAATGGTGTACCTTTAATGTTTTTGTACCAAATCGAGCTATCTGAGTTGATGGATTGAAATTCTAGTATGTATTCATCATCGATAAAAATACATTTAGCTAACGCTACATCACAAGAAGCTTTTCCATTTTGAAATTCATTCTCAATATAATTATTTAAATAAAGATTTTCTGTATTTGCTGAAATTATTTTTTTTAATGAATGTACTTCGCCGTTTTCATTAAATATCACTAAATTATCATCAAATCTTAATTGATCTCCGAACTCTATAAATGTTCTAGAATAACTGTTTGGAAACTCAAATTCAGATTTCACCCAACCATTCATGTCCTTAGTGTTGTAGTAAATTAGCTCATTTTCGCTGCTCGAATAAAAATATAAGAAGTTATTGAAGTAATGAGGCAAGTCATTGAATGTAGTTAAAGGTGTAATATTTTCACAACTAAAGAGCTCTATAGTACATTTTAAAGCCCCGCTTTGAGAAGTTATGTAAATGTGACCATTGTAGATATTTGCCACAAATTGAGCTGAGAGACCTATAAAAGGTAATTCCATTGTTGTGAGTTGTTCGCCATTCATATTGAATATAACAACTTCAGTTGAATAGGCCTCTGATGTAAAAGTAGTGCCATCCCAATTTTCAGAAAATACATATAACTTATTTTTATATTTAAACACAAATCCTATTTCACCGATTTGCTTTGGGATTGTAGCAATGTCATGCCATTGATATTCCGTATTATCATTTAGCTCTAATTTCTTAAAGCTGAGTACATCTCCTTTAAAAATAGAATAAAGATCATCGTCTGGAATATCATTCAAATTTGAAACAAATGTATATTTCCAATCTAACTCAAAGCCTTTCTCTAATTGTTCTTGTTTATGCCACTTACCTTCATTGTATGAAAAATAGTAATCCCTGTTAATTAACCCTCCCTCAATTGTTCTTTTAAAATCATCACTAAAAGTATTAATATCAATGCCTAATTCAATGTCATTTATTTGCCATGTATTGTTAATTTTATCGATTGAAAAAGACTTTGTTACAATATTATTTTTATCGAAAAAACTAATGGTCCTACTTGATGGATCTAAGTAACGCCATTCATAGTCGAATTGGAATCTATCTGAATCATCAGATAGTATCGTCGATGTAGATATACTCTTTTCATTGATCAAACCTATTGAATAACCAAACATATGTTTAAATAGAATCGTATGATCATCAATAAAATAGGGGACTTGATTAGGACCAAAACCAAAATCAGCATCTATCCATGTTAATGCACTGCCTTCAAGAGAAATAATACCTTTATCTGTAATGAAAAATTTACCATTTGGAGAGGGGCGACTCCTTATATCTTCATCAAGTTTCAAACTTCTTTCTAATGACACTTCACTAGTAAGGTCATATTCATTGAAGTTGTATTCCACATTTCCCGATGTTGAGTCTGCCAAAACTATATATATACGGTTGTTATTAAATCCCTGAACATTTCCAAACGCACTAGAGGGCAAATTAAGAGTTTGATGATCACCAGTAAAGCCATTTTCATCAAACCCATATTTATCTACGGTCAAATAATACTCGTTTACTCCGTTGTTTGGATGGCTGTCAGTAACCCATATCGCATTTGCAGATGCATCTAAAAAAACTTTAAAATCAGATTGGTGCCCTGGATGACCCGATAATTCAACTAAAAATTCTTTTTTTAATCCCTGATTATTATACTGTCGAACCGTAAGTAATTTTTCGTTATATTCTATGTATTGACCAGGAGTGTTTGTTGGAAAAGAATTATAAAATACTTTCAACGATGTTTGGGAAACTTTTTCAACCACATTTGTAGAGGAGGCAAGCGGTGATAAAGCTAACAAAAGAAACACTGCGATGATTTTAAATAACTGCATATGAAAATCCATTTAATTTTTTGATGACGTAAAACAATACAGAAATATTAATAACATGCAACTAACCTTTAAATAACAACATAATATTGGTTATTAAAATCAAAAAAGCCCATATTCAACGAACAGGGCTTTCTTTGTGACTATAAGTGATAAGTTAGTTAAAGCACTTTAAAAATCTTCTCCACAGAGTCCTTAGCGTCTCCAAATAACATTTGCGTATTATCTTTAAAGAACAATGGATTTTGAACACCCGCATACCCTGTATTCATTGAGCGTTTAAAAACAATAACTTGTTTTGCATTCCATACTTCTAATACTGGCATACCTGCAATTGGACTTGTCGGGTCTTCAGCTGCAGCTGGGTTAACCGTGTCATTTGCACCAATAACCAGAACCACATCAGTCTTAGGGAAATCGTCGTTAATTTCGTCCATACCAAGTACGATATCATAGGGTACTTTCGCTTCAGCTAATAAAACATTCATATGTCCCGGTAATCGACCTGCGACCGGGTGAATAGCAAACCGTACCTCAATCCCTTTATCTTTGAGCGCTTGAGTCATTTCATAAACGGGATACTGTGCCTGTGCCACAGCCATACCATAACCCGGCGTGATAATAACTGACTTAGCACCACACAAGATATCTGCCACAGTTTCAGCATTCACTTCAAAGTGATCGCCATAATCGGTATCGTTATCAATCACGACATCAGTACCAAAGCCCCCCGCAATTACACTGATAAATGAACGATTCATTGCCTTACACATAATGTATGAAAGTATTGCACCTGACGAACCGACTAAGGCCCCCGTAACAATTAACAAATCATTATTAAGCATAAAACCAGCTGCCGCAGCTGCCCAACCAGAATAAGAATTTAGCATTGACACAACAACGGGCATATCTGCTCCACCAATTGAAGCAACTAAGTGCCAGCCAAATACAAGCGCAATTAACGTCATTAAGTACAATGCACTTACAGAACCATCACTTTGAACAAAACTAATCAGTAAAATAAAAGTAACAACGCCCGCTACTAAATTTAATTTATGACGATGAGGTAACATAAGTGCCGAAGAACTAATAACGCCTCGTAATTTAGCAAAGGCAACTATTGAACCCGTAAAGGTAACAGCGCCGATAAACACACCTAAAAACACTTCAACTAAATGGATATTTGTTGCCATTTTTTGCGTATCAGTAAGGTTAGCGATTAAAGAGTGATCCATTTCGAAATAACTGTTAAAGCCAACTAATACCGCAGCCAAACCAACAAAACTATGTAATATGGCCACAAGTTCTGGCATTTGCGTCATTTCGACTTTTTTTGCTAAATGTAAACCAATAAATGCGCCTACCGACATAGCAATAAATATCATTAAAACATTATCAACACGTGGATCAGCAATGGTTGCGATTAAAGCAACAGACATTCCTGTTATCCCATACCAATTGCCTGTTTCAGCCGTTTCTTGCTTACTTAGTCCAGAAAGACTAAAAATAAATAGTAATGCAGCAACAATATAAGCTGCGCTAATTAACCCTTGAGAAAATTCCATCAATGCGCCCCTTATCTTCTAAACATTTTTAACATACGTTTGGTCACCACAAAGCCACCAACAATATTTATTGTGGCAATAAGCACCGCAATCCCCGCAAGTATTTGTACTACTATATTGTCTTGCCCGATTTGTAATAAAGCGCCAACAATAATAATGCCTGAAATAGCATTGGTAACACTCATTAAAGGCGTATGTAGCGAATGACTGACATTCCACACCACGTTGTAACCAATCACACAAGAAAGCACAAAAACAGTAAAGTGCGATAAAAAATCAGCAGGAGCAACACTTGCTACCCATGCAAACAATAAAGCGCCTATGCCCATAAAAATATGTTTTTTGTTTTGTGATACGGGTTCTTCTTTCTCAACAATCGCTTTAATTTTGACTGGTGCAGGTTGAACGGGTGCAGCACTTACTTGTATTGGTGGGGGTGGAAAAGTAATTTCATCAGCATTCACGACTGTCATATTACGTACAACTTGATCTTCAAAATCGACGGTGATCGTGCCATCCTTTTCAGGACAAACTAACTTAACTAAGTTGACCAAGTTATTGGAATATAGCTGTGAAGATTGATTAGGTAAACGCGAAACTAAATCTGTGTAACCTATGATTTTAACGCCATTGATATTAGCCACTTTCCCTGCCACGGTAAGCTCACAATTACCTCCACCGGCTGCGGCTAAATCAACAATAATTGAACCGGTTTTCATTGAGTGAACCATAGCTTCAGTGATTAACTTAGGTGCAGGTCTTCCAGGGATCATCGCTGTAGTTATAATGATATCAACATCTTTTGCTTGTTCAGCAAAGAGTGCCATTTCCGCATCTATAAATGCTTTACTCATTTCTTTTGCGTAACCATCGCCAGAGCCAGTATCTTCGGGTTCTTCATAATCTAATTCAAGAAATTCAGCCCCCATACTTTCAATTTGTTCTTTTACTTCAGGACGCGTATCAAAAGCACGTACAATTGCCCCTAAACTTCCGGCAGTACCAATAGCAGCAAGACCTGCAACACCAGCGCCAATTATCATTACTTTCGCAGGCGGCATTTTACCTGCTGCGGTAATTTGACCGGTAAGAAAGCGACCAAAATGATGAGTCGCTTCAATTACAGCGCGATAACCTGCAATATTAGCCATTGAACTAAGCGCGTCCATTGACTGAGAACGAGTCATGCGAGGTACCATTTCCATGGCAAATGTTGTGATAGATTTTGCACGTAACGCTTCAAGTAACTCAGGGCTTTGTGCTGGGGCAATAAAACTAATTAAGTACGCACCATCTTTCATTAGAGAAACTTCATCAAGCGTTGGAGCATTCACCTTAAAGATGATATCTGATTGAAAACATAATTTTTTAGTGACAAGAGATGCTTCAGAATCTAAAAATTCTTGATCGGTAAAACTCGCTTTGGTACCTGCCCCTTTTTGTACTTGAACGCTAAAGCCTAATTTAAGTAGTTCACTTACCGAGGTTGGTGAAGCTGCTACTCGATTTTCTCCTGACAACGTTTCCTTAGGTATTCCAATATTCATAAGCCACCTTTATTTTAGAGGTTACACTTCCATCAAAACTAAAATGAAGTCGCAACGTATTATTTTTCTTATAGGGTATACATTTATTGTGACCAATGTTTTACCATTAATTGAATGAATTTCATACACCTAAAAGTAATAATGGCTATTGTTACAAAAAATGAAGGGCAGCTCAGACAAATATTATTTTGATAAGTGAGAGTATAAATAGTGAAAAGTAATAATCTTAAACCTATATTTTACTCACTAATTTTAAACTTTGTTCTAGTTATATAATTAACTAGGGCTTCATAAGTCGATTAATGATAATTAGGTAAAGTAAAAGATAAAGTCGACCAGATGCTGATAAGAACAACTTGTAGTAACCGAATTCATTATCGATAGCTTTTATCGTCTTGAATTTTAAACTGAGGAGTGTTTAAGCACATTATGAATGGGTGTTGCTTATACCATTACAACCTATATTAATAACTATCAACTATTAACTTCAGGAAAACTGAGCTGAAATTCAACACCTTTTTTATGATTTAACACTTTTATTTTCCCGTTCATCGCATGTGTTAATTCTTTTACTAACGCCAGCCCGATACCAGTTCCCTTTGAGTCACGCGTTAATTCATCACCTATGCGGTAAAAAAGCTCAAATACTTTATCGACCTCATCTTTCGCTATACCGACGCCATAATCTCTAACCAAAATAGAAATTTTATTTTTCGATAAAGCACTAAAGGTAATATCTATTTGTTGTTGTGAAGAACTGGAAGAATATTTTATCCCATTATCAACTAGGTTGATCATGATCTGAATAAAGGCATCTATATCAAGGGTGATACTTTTGTTATTAATGATTGGATCAACTGAAAGTTTATATTTAAAACCGTTTTGTTCTATTTGCGAATCTATTTTTGAATTTATGATACTAGCAAGCTCATTCGCCGTAACTGGCTTCATTTCAAGACCTAGACTATTTCTGCTAACTTTAGATATTTGTAAAATATTTGATATGAGCCTAGAGAGTCTTTCTGATTCACTGTAGATAAAATCGTAGTATTCTTCTCTTTTTATCTCGTCAACCCAACCATTTTTTAATATTTCACCATACATTTTTATTGATGTGATTGGCGTTTTTAACTCATGGCTGACTGATGAAATAAAATCTTGATGTTGTTGAGCTAACTGTGATTGACGATACGTTAGACGAAAAAGAGCATATGTACCAAAAACCAGTGCTAAAACAAGTAGGAAAGCGATCAGTATTAAAAATTCTCCACTCTCACCTTTAGGCATATCAGTGATATGAAAGACTAAAGAAAACTGGTCAAATGGGTCTGACAGTTTTGTCGATGAGAGTAACTCTTCGTTCAGTTCACTTTTAGCGGGCCTAGGATAACTGGCGAGCAAATTGTCTCCGTAAGTTATGCTTAATCGAGTGAAAGACGAAAGAGGCGAACGTTCAAAACGTGCTTTAATCGCTTGTGAAAAAAACTCGTCGATGGATAAAATAGCGCCCTGAAATAGCCGTTCATCATCGCGCCAAACTCGTCGATACGCAATAAAGTGACCACTTTTTAATAAACTTAATCGAAAAGGGTCAACCTCGCTTTCAAATAGATTAAGGCTGAAAGGCTGTCCACTCTCTGACTCTTCCCCCTCAGCATCATGCTGTTCGAATAATAAAGCTTCTTTCTTCACCGCTAGAACCTGTTGCGGAATATAGTTTTTTTCTTTTCTTTTTGCCCGTTTAGGTAATGGCGGTTTTTTTGCTTTTTTCTCACCTAACTGAGAAAGCTCCTCCCTTTCTTTTAAAAGCTGAACATTGTAGCCTTGTTGCAAACCCACATTTTGGGAAATCTCACGTTGTTTAGCGGCAGACTCTAATTGAGAAAAACCTAAATTCGTTTTACCTTTTGTTTTCTTAATTTTCTCATCATCTCTCGGTGAAGCTGTTGCAAACTTACCTTTAGCTGATTTTTCAACGAGTTGGTTTTGATAGAGAATGTTATGTAAGTTGGATGTTAGCTGTTTTCTGAACAGTTTATCTTCGCTTGAAAGTCCATAAAAGCCTAAATGATTTGAGCTTTCAGACAGAAACGGTGAACTAAACATCCCTTTTGAATCTACTTGGAAATATCCGACGATTCCCGGTAAGTCAGATTCAATGGGATAACGAGATAAAATCGAACGCTGTAAAAATCTGCCTTTAGGTGCGCCTTCAAGTATTAGAAATGAATAGTCACTGTCCGATCGAGCTTCTTCTTTTATGATCGCTAAATTAAGGGCATTGTTTATTTCATCGGCTAGTGATTGTGCCGCTTGCTGGTATTGGTGAAAGGTTTCCCAGCGCTGTTTCTCATAAGCAACATAGCTGATGATAGTCGATGGAATGGCTAATGCGAGGAAGAATAACGTAAATATAAAACGCAAACGCCTTTTTGATAATCGACTTTTCGCCAAACTATTTTTCAATAACCAATGAAGAGAGAATCTGTCATGAATGTTCTGCCAAATGTTCATCTAGTATTCACTTGGGCAAATCAAACGATAACCAGCCCCTCTTATCGTTATCAGAAACTGCGGATTTTTTGGATCTTCCTCAATCTTACGTCTTATGCGTGCGATGTGAATATCAACTGTGCGTGTTTCTATTGCCAACTCTTCAGAATATCCCCATACATTGGAAAGTAACTCTTCTCTCGACACCGGCCTTTGATTGTTACGTTGCAAATATTCCAGCACTTCTATTTCGCGCTTTGTAAAGGGGAGATTATCTTTTCCTATTTGAATGCTAAGATTTTGCAAATCAATGCTACGGTTTTCATCAAGCTGAATGAATATTTGCTCGATGGTTTCAGGGATACTGCGTCTTAATACGGCTTTGATTCTTAAAATTAGCTGCGTTACCGAAAAAGGCTTAGACACGTAGTCATCTGCCCCTAGGGTAAAACCGTTAACAACGTCTTCATCAGATGATTTTGCAGTGAGCATGATTATAGGCTGTGCTTTATCTTGCTCTCTTATTTTTGTGCAAATCTTAAATCCATCCATATTGGGTAACATCACATCAAGCAAAATAAGGTCATATTTTCCTGTCAGTGCTTTTTCCAGACCAGATAACCCTTCTTTAGCATAATCAACCTGATAACCGTGATATATCAAGACATCAACCAAACCTACGCGGATAGCGTCTTCGTCTTCAACGATAAGGATAGATGCTGATTCTTTCATACTAGGGACTCTCTCGTTTTTCAAACATTTCATAAATAACTTGCATTCAATCACTGGCTTAAAAACTGAACGGGCAATGAGTTGATACTAACATTATTCAAAATTCCTTCATGTAACTTTTTTGTAAACTCTATTCTGTATTTGTTACCAAATTCTGTCTGTTTTACTCAAGTTATCAGAGATAAATAAAATATTATCGAATGAAACACCCCCTATTCCGTATCATCACCCTAATGGTACTAACCTCGTTAACTTGCAAATAAATTAGCATCAGTACAGGTAAAGTGCGCGAGGCTTTTATACGTCAATATCTGAATGAATTATTCCAGTTAAGCGCTTGATAAACAAAAGAAGCGTTAAATGGCTCTGTTGTTAGTTCTCACTGTGTGAGATATTAAAGCGTATAACTGGGATTAATGGGCACTTCATTTTATATAATGCTAGTTTGCTAATTATTCAGTGGGTAATTTAGTAAACTCATTAAAATCATCCAATTTTATGAATTTACGTAAACCTTCATAAATTAACGTGTTAACGGCAACATTAGGTCTCAAATGAAAACATATTTACTGTTATTACTTCTTATTTCTATCAGTACATTAGCTAAATCAAAAGAAATAGCCATTACTTTCGATGACTCACCAAGAAGTGCTAAAGGATATTTTGATGGGCCCAATAGAGCTAAAAAATTAATCCAAGCATTAAAAAATCATAACATTGAACAGGTCGCCTTTTTTTCTAATAGTAAAAGGCTTGATACTGAAGGCATGCAAAGACTTCAAGCTTATAGTCAAGCAGGTCATATCATCGCTAATCATACGCATAGTCATCCAAACTTCAATAAAACAAGTTTAGAAAAATACACTGAGAACTTCTTATTAGCAGACGCTCAACTAAGCCAATTTAAAGGATTTAAAAAACTTTTCCGTTTCCCCTACCTAAGAGAAGGTAATAGTGTTCAAAAACAAAATGGCATGAGAGAAGTGTTGAAGAAACATGGTTATAAAAATGCTTATATTACGTTAAATAACTATGATTGGCATATAGAAACGCTCTTTCAGAACGCGATAAAAAATGGTGTTTCGCTTGACCAAAATCGCATGCGTAAATTTTACGTCGAGGTGATGATAGAAAGCATCGAATACTATGACGAAATGGCGAAAACACATTTAGGTCGTTCACCCAAACATATATTGCTTTTGCATGAAATGGACATCTCTGCCCTTTATATCGGAGATTTAGTGGACGAACTTCGCCGTAAAGGTTGGAAAATAATTTCTCCTGGAGAAGCTTATACTGATGAAATATCTCAGTATCAATCAGTACAACCTCGCAGTCATAACCCAGGTCGAATTGGTGAAATTGCTCGCAGTAAAGGTCAAAAGAAAGGACTTTGGCACAAGACGCTTGATGAAGAGTATCTAAATAAAAGATTTATTGAGGAAGTACTGAAACCAGTGCTAAAGAAATAGATTAAGCACTGCCGTTAAAAGCAGGTTACTGCTTGGTTCACCAACATTTTAGCAAACGGGTTTACCCATTGTTTATAACGCTAAGCATATTAAAGGAATTAGAGTTGAAAACGTCTATATTATATTTGTCCTTATTGTTAACTTCACTTTCAGCGCTTTCAGAGTCTATATCATCAGTACCGTTTGAAGTGCCAAGAAGTTCTGTGGTTGAAGTTACAGATCCTATTTCAAAGCTAACTTACCCTTTATTTATCAAGTTACCAAAATCATACCGTAAAAATGAAAATAAAAGGTATCCCGTCATTTATTTAACAGACGCTTGGTATGCCTTTCAAATTATATCTGGAGCAACTAGGTATCCAATGAACTTTAACTTTATGAAAGAGGCTATTATTGTTGGGGTATCTTATTCAAAAGGATCTACAGGAGCATCGAGTAGAAATCGAGATTACACTCCGACCCTTAATAAAAACTACAAAGATAATACCGGTGGTGCGAAGAAACATGCTGCTTTTATAGAAAAATCTGTTTTTTCTTACCTTGATGAGAACTATCGAACAGACCCAAGTAACCGTACCTTTGTTGGTAACTCTTTTGGTGGTTTATTTGGTACTTATATTTTATTGAATACCCCCCATATGTTTAAAAACTATATTTTAGGGAGTCCGTCCTATTGGTGGGATAACAAATACATTTTTAAACTTGAGTCAGAGTTTGCCAAGAAAGAAATAGCAATCAATGCCAATGTTTACCTTTCCATTGGTGAACTAGAAAGCAAAACGTTTGGCAGCCGTTTTGAAATGGTTAATGATGCGAAACTTTTTTATAATAAAATGTTAGCTTGGCGACAGGAAAACTTGAATATAAAACTAACGATTATTGTTGATGCTGACCATAGTACAGCATTCCCCACCACAGCTATTCAAGGTCTAAAATGGGTTTTAGGTAACTGTAATAAAACAACGAATTGTTTATAAAAACTAATCTAGTTAAATGCACACACAACCTCATTTAAGTGAGGGTTTTGGCTTCAGTAATGAGGGTTGATGTTGATTTAGCCGGGGTTAATATGCTGCTGGCGTTTCAAAATTAGTATTCTCCTATCTGCTTTCAAATCGGACATTCAATTGGCAAAATAACATTATTATTCATTCCTCCATGTAACTTCTTTGTAAACTTTTCCCTGAATTTGTTTACCAAACTCTGTCTATTTTACTCTGGTTCTCAGAGATAAACTTTGTCCTAGCTTAGTTCATTCATTGAATTAATGAGCTTATACACCAGACAAATTAATAAACGTAATGGAGAATCACATGAAATTAATCAATAAACTATTCAGCGCAAACGCAGTGTTATTTCTAACCTTGTTAGTACCAAGCCAACAATATGCCTTTGCCAATGAACCGCAAAAAAATTTACTTGTCGCCCTCGACAAAAAAGAAAAAGTGATAACAAAAGTTAAGTTAGCTGCCAAAGTCAGCTCACAAAAATTAGAAAAAATGGGTACTAAGGCAGTATTAATAGCGTTACTTGTACGTAAGAATATCCCAACTCTAAAGATAAAACCCACACAGAAAAACACCAAATATCTCAATAGCTTAGAAAACAAGAAAACGTCAAAAATAAAAACTGAAACATTGTCATTTTAGGGCTAAATAACTTCTAAATACAGAACTGAATAGCCTCTTGAAAACAGTGGTTATTCATCACCACCTTACTAGTAATCACCTTACTAGTGACCACCTTATTAATAAACAGAGAGTCAAACACGACAATGAAAATTTACAATTTTTTGCTTTACACATTTTTATGTTTAAATAGTTCTGTCGCTTTAAGCCAAGAAAACAGCCAGAAAAATGCGGATGTATCCAAACTCCTTGATGTCTGGCTAGAAGCGCAAAAAGACTATGAAGACATTCCCTACATTTCGGGTGTAATCGTAAAGGACCAGAAGGTATTGTGGAGCGGCGCTTTTGGCAATGCTAACCTAGAAAGTCCTGTAACAAGCAATGAGAACACGATTAACAGTATATGCTCTACTTCAAAAGTATTTACGGCTACGGCTATTATGAAATTAGTAGACGAAGGGAAAATCAGTTTGGATGATAAGGTAAAAAATATTTTACCAAAATATGCCGTTAATCAGAAATTTCCAGAAGGTGGCTCAGTAACGGTTCGTTCGTTACTCGCTCATTCATCGGGGTTACCACGCGATACTCATCATGCGTATTGGAGTGGACCCGATCATTATTTCCCAACGGAAGACGAAATGTTTGGGAGTTTATCAACTCAAGCAACAGAACATGCCGTAGGAACTGAGATTTCTTACAGTAATATTGGTTACGCTTTACTCGGATTAATTATAGAGGAAGTAACAGGTATTTCTTACAAAAACTACGTTGAGGCCAGTATTTTTCAACCGCTTAATATGTCTAATTCATTTGTAGAAATGCAATCATCTCTTTATGGAAATAAACATGCGATAGGATATACAGCTACCAATAGAAACGGAAAACGTAAGGTTGCGAACTTTTACCAGACTAAAGCGATGCAATCTGCCGCCGGCATATCAACAACAGTTATTGATCTGGCTAAATTTGCTATGTGGCAGTTTCGATTAGCTGGCGGTTCAAAAACCGAAATAATGAAGCCATCTACCCTTAAAAGTATGTATAAAACTCAGGCGATGACCAAAAGAAACGAACACGACCGTGGATTTGGCTACGAAATATCTACCGACAAAAATGGTAGTAAGTGGGCAATGCATGGAGGCGTTTGTCCAGGCTACGTTAGCTATCTTAAAATGGATGTAACGAATAAAATGGCTTACGCCATTATTGCCAATGCGAACCGTGTAAATACACCTAAGTATGTTAAAGGCCTAATTGATATTCTTCATCGCGCAGAGTCAATCGAACAAGAAATAAAACAAGATCTGAGTTTGTCTCAATATACCGGATTTTATAACTTGAATCCTTGGAATAGTGAATATTATGTCGGTAGCTGGGGAAGTGGTTTGGTGTTGTTGTATTTACCAGCACAGTCGCTTAAATATTCTATGTACCACTATCAACATGTACAGGGCGATACTTTCCAGTTAGTGGAAGATGGGAAGGTTATTGATCAGGAATTTATAAAATTCATCCGCGATAAAAAAGGCAAGGTTGTAAAAATTAAAAATGGCGGGAATTATCATTATCGAGCTTCCTCACCGAAATAGCATCGACGTTAAAATAGAATTTAAAAACAATTTAAGGGAGTTAAATCGAAATAACAATGCTCACACCAACTTGTGAGCATTGTTATTTACCGGCGAATTACCGTACTAGTATGAAATGACCGTTTTCATCTATGACAAAACCGTCAAACTAAAATTTCAAGTAGCTAAGTAACTGCATGCAAATAATTTAATTATTACAAAACATCTATTCATCGTGAACAATATACTTTTGCTAAAAGTTTTTCGTTACATAAAGCTAATATTTTATCAATTCAACTCTATTGAATGGTTGAGGAATATCACTTATTCTTCATAGACTTTCCCCCGCCAGTGAGAACTTAATTGAAATTCAAAGATATATTATTCTTGATCGCATTAGCCATATGCCCTTCTGCTTTTTCAAACGATTTTTCAGATGATATAACCAAAGAAATTGTCTCAATTGAGTATGGATCACATGATTCTGTGCGATTTTCAAAAAATACGGTATGGAATATCAATGAACGTATGGAACACTATGGTGTACCGGGTGTGAGTATAGCGGTAATTAAAGATTATGAAATTCATTGGCTTAAACATTATGGTGTTACTGATAAAGAAACAGGTAAAGCAGTCGACGGAAAAACATTATTTCAAGCAGGGTCCATCAGTAAACCTGTCGCAGCGTATGCAGCGCTTAAATTCGTAGAATTAAACAAACTTTCACTTGATGAACCTGTTAACAATAAATTGGTTGGTTGGAAAATTCCTGGAAATGAATTCACAGAAAAACGACCAGTAGCTTTGAAGCATCTATTAAATCATAGCGCAGGATTAACAGTACATGGCTTTGCTGGTTATTCAACAGGAATGCCTGTTCCGACAGTTATACAAGTACTGAGAGGAGAAAACCCAGCTAATTCAGCTGAGGTTCGAGTAGATATGCAACCAGAAACTAAATTCCGCTATTCAGGTGGTGGTTATACGGTTATGCAAAAACTGATTTCAGACGTAGCTGGAACAACTTATCCCCAAATCATGCAAGCTGTAGTGCTAGGCCCTATAGGAATGACACAAAGCACTTACGAACAGCCCTTACCAGCTGAAAAGCTAAAATATGCAGCGGCAGGATATCTGCCAAACAAATCTGCTGTTGTCGGTAAAAGGCATACCTATCCCGAAATGGCTGCAGCAGGATTATGGACAACGGCTGAAGATTTGGCGAAGTTTGTAATTGATGTTCAATTAGCCATTAAAGATGATAAAAGTATGGTTTTAAGCCAATCAATGGCAAACAAAATGTTAACTCCATTTGTAAGTAAAAAGGTTGGATTAGGTTTTTTTATTAAAAAACAAGGAAGCTACTTTGGTCACGGTGGTTGGGATGAAGGCTTTAGTGCCGATTTAATCGCTCATAAAACCCGCGGTTATGGCGTGGTTATCATGACCAACTCTAATCACCCTGCTTTTATCAAAGAGTTAAAAAACAGAGTGGCTAGCTACTACCAATGGCAACCAATTTAGATCAAACCTTACTGCTTTTACCGAGTGAGTGAAGTTAAAACTCTGAGTATAGTAACCGGTAGGTACCGATCGAGTAAACGTATGATAATAATTTTCAAATATGTAACGAAACTGAGCAGTAGCAATGGCTTTCAGCTCAGTAACAATAATATGGTTTTAGCTACTCTTTTCTTTTATCCATCGTTTTACCGGAATGATCCATTCAGGAATCGGTCGATAAAAAGCACCGTGTTCTTTGCCGGTAGAAATAGAAATCTCTTCAAATGATTGAAGGTTATTACTTCTATTTTTAAGCTTGTTACATGTCCCGTTACCATCAGTTGTCTCAAATATAGATAACAATTTCCCATTAGCTTTAATATTGGCATATTTACTTGAAACGATACGTCCACACGCAGCAAGAAGAATGGTATTTACAGGCGTGGCTTCCAAGTTATGTGATGTAATTGCAGTAATAAAAGCGCCTCTAGAGAACCCCATAATTGTTATATGGTTAGCATCAACGCCATTTTCCAATAACTTTCTAACATCATCAGTTAACATTTCAGCATGTTTAAAGGGGTCTGTTCCTTTAGGTCGATGATAAGCAATTAAGTTATATTGATTATCCGACAATGCCTTCTTGATCGCAGGAAACTCATAAATCCCCCATCTTGCATTTTTCGGTGTAGGGTTAGTGCCTTCAACGATAAAACCATGTGAATAAAAGACATATTTTTCATTTCCATTAATATTTTCTGGAAGTTTATCGTAAACCTCGCCAGCAAAAGATAATGATGTAAATAGTAGACTTAAAAATACTGTAAATTTGATACGTACTCTCCTTGGTAGTTAATGCCCTAATAAAGGCCGATAATCGTTTGTTAAATTGTAAAAAGCAGCAGTGAATCGCCAACAGAACAACTTTTTTTGATTGACACTTTATGTAATAAAATCGAATTTGCGCTTAATACGATTCTTTCTTTAACAAAAACGATGGATGGTAATTATAAAGCGATAATATCTTTAACTTGCCTAACGCTTTATTAATTGGTGTTATCAAATAACGATAATTAATTGATAACACCGACTTCAAGTATTGCTTAACCTGTTTTTAGAGTGTTTTTTTTCTTTGGATAAATTCCAAGAACACATTAAAACCTAAAAATAAGAAACCAATGAAAAAGCTAATACCACCAAAATCAAGATATCGAAAATCACTATGAATTTTGTATTGGTTATTAAAATCAGCCCCTTTTAATGTGGGTATAAGGATATCAACGATCCAAGAACCAAAGAAAATACTCGATACTAGAAATGCACACAACCATGCATATTTACAAATAAAGTTAAAAGTAACTTGCTGAATACCTTTCGCACTTTGTAAATAATCAGGTTCAACTTCAAAAACAGAAGCAAGTGCCTTTACCGTCTCTAAAGATGCATTACCCGTTTTTTCAACTCGCTGTATCGTTCTTATGCTTAATGCACTCGCCGTTGCTAATTCGTCTTGACTCCAACATTTTTGAGTTCTTAAACTCTGAATTTTTTTATTATTTAATTCCACGTATTCACTCATTTTTTGCCATACCCTTAGTTTTAAAAAGTAAAGCTACCTTAACCACTATGCTAAAAATCAATACCGACAAAAGTAAGACACTATACCGACAACACTCTGCCAGTTTCATGACAGTACTATGTCAGTCAAACAATTCAAGCTAAATAACTGGGTTTATTGACTATAAACGGCAAATATTTCTTTTCCTATAGCAGCAATTGCTTTATTTCGCTGGGAAAATGATGCCTCAGTTTGAGTTAAATAAATACTGATGATTAACGGAGTTCGTTTATCAGACCAAACAACGGCCGTAATCGCTCGAGAGCCAAAACCACCAGAACCCGAACGGTCAGCAATAAACCAATCAGCAGGAAGTACCGAACGTAATAAACTACCCGTGACTTTATTATCTATCATCCATTGTTTTAGTTGATGCTTTGAAGCTTGAGACAATACATCACCAAATAATAAGGTATGTAAGCTTTTCACTATAGCATTTGGCGTTGTGGTATCTCTTTTATCGCCATCAAGTGCTTCATTTAAATCAGGTTCAATTCTATCTAAACGGGTGACCTCATCGCCAATAGAGCGCATAAACCTTGTTAAAGCTTTTGGCCCTTTGATCTCAGCAAGTACTATATTCGCCGCGGTATTATCACTCATTATCATGGTTGCTGAGCAAGCTTGTTTTAATGTCATTTTTTCCCCAACCAGTTTTTCAGTTATCGGCGACCAAGTAATAAGCGATTTTTCAGTAATCATTGTTGAAATGTCAAAAAATAGAATCCCTTTTTCCACATCTGACAATAATTTTCCACAGGCTAGAGCTTTAAATGTACTCATTAATGGAAATCTAACATTCCCGTTATAATTCCATAAGTCATTGGCTGTTACATCATAAATAGCAACTCCAATTCGAGCACCAAGCTGCTGCTCTTGCTCTTCTATTTTTTTTAATATGGTATTAGCTTGCACAGTGAAAACTAAACCAATATTTATGATTAAAGTTAACAAGAAATAATTGTACTTAGAAAGATGGGGGGGTAAGTTAAATTTCATAAAAAGTTCATACTCATGTTTTCTTAGTCAGGTTAACAATTTCAGCGTAAATATTTTAGGCCAAGTAAATGAGCCATTTTATGCACTGAATGATAAGCTATGTTTGGATGTGGTCAGTATATTCGTTATTTTTGCAGGAGCAATGTTCGAATTATGATGAAATGTGGCAAAATCATGGCAAGCCATAATGTAAACGTTTCAATAGTCTGAGAAGAATAATTACCTTTGAAAATACCTGTAAAATAATTCGAGACTATTGGCTTGTTAAGTTAATTCAAGAAATAACTCTATAATCACAGGTATTACTGATAGAACTAATAACCCTGCCATTGAATAATTAAACATTCGGCGATGTTGCTTTGATTTGAGTACCTTCTTTAACGTTGAACCAAAAAATAACCAAAGGCCAACGCAAGGAAATGAAACAATCAGAAATGTTAATGCTATTGTAAAATTTTGAGCATAGAAATCTGCACCGACTGTTGTAAACGCAGCGATGGCACCTGTTGCTACCACCCAAGCTTTGCCATTTAGCCATTGAAATAATGCGCCATTAATAAAGGTCATTGGTTTGATCTGAGTGTTTGATGTAGATATTTCGGTAGCCGTTGCGATTAAGAAGGCTAAATATAATAAATACAGTGTTCCACAGAATTTTATAAGTATATGTAAAACAGGAAACTGCTCAAATATTTGTCCGAAACCAATGCCAACAAGTAATAGCATTAGAGCAAAGCCAACACAGATCCCCATAAATACAGGAACACTTTTTCGAATACCGAAGTTCGCCCCAGAAGCCATAACTGTTATGTTATTCGGCCCAGGAGTAACTGATGATGATACGGCAAACAATACGATTGCAGTTATATAGTCCATATTATCTCGAAATTTCCTTATGCACGATGACTAAATCGCGCGTATCACAATAGATGTATCGCAAGTTGAACTATACCAGAAACAATAATGACAAAACCAATAATCAACACTATTTTCATCCTGCTTTTATTTACATATTTTTGATTAACAAACTTAGGAAACTACTTGCCATAACCATAAAAAAAATGATGCTCCGCTGATTAACATAATAATAAAGTTAGAAAACACTAAAAATCATAACAATAATTATCCTTGTTATATGGTAAATACTGAGCACGTATAACACTGATTTTCATTGGACTTGATCGTGAATGAATCAATTAACCGTAAGTGGCAGTTTGCTAAACAGTCTGTTTAATGACTTAATTAATCTCGAGTTACCTTCTTTTTTAGCTAAGGCTAACCCTGTTGTTAAAACTTGCTTAGCTAGTTTGTATTTATTAACCTCGATTAAAACTTCTCCATAACTGTCATAGGCGTTTGCTGATGAGGGGAAATGTTTAATATTCAATTGAAAAATGCTTTCTGCCTGTGAATGTTCTTGCTTTTGCATTAGCCAATAACCGAGACGATTTATAGCATCTTCTGAGAGCTCAAAATGTAAAGGCTTAAGTATCCGCTTGGTTAAATATTGAAAGCTAGATTCAAAGCCTTTCTTTTTATATTCTTTTTTAAATCCCCATGAAGCAGGTATTAACGTTTCTCCGTTTTCTATAACATCTAATATTTTCGTTTTTAAAGCAAACGGGGTTTGTTTATTTCCATCACTCGACATAACGATAATAATGAGGTCTTTTTCAAAATCATGAAACTTTAAAGTATGGTGCTTAGGATTAGCGCTACCATCATGCTCCCAATAAATTAGCTTACCTTTATTATTTGGGTAGAAACGACCAAAATCAAAATAGGCTCGATCACTACTACCAGAAAGTACATCACCAGTAAGCGATTCTTTAATCAAATGAATAGGAATGAACTTCCCTTGCCACAATGTTTTTTCGAATTTATATAAATCTAAAGGTGTTGTATAAAGTGCGATACCTTTCAGTGCATTGGGCTCTTCTCGGTAAACCATCGTGCTATTAAGCATTTCCATTCCAACAGGTTGAAAAGTGTCATGCATATTCGCCATATCGATAATCTCTTGCTTTATATAGTCTTGATATGACATTTTTGTAATGGCCTCAACAAGATAAACACGCATCACAAGATTCAAATTACCATAAAGAAAGCCTTCCCCTGGTTTGAAAGCTAATGTTTTAATGGCCATTAATTGCTGATGTAAATCGCTTGATTCAAGACCAACCGCCCAATTAATCCTTGGAAGTCCGGATGTATGCGTCATCACATGTTGAACCGTGACTTTTTGCGCCCATTCTGGGAGTGTCGGTAAATAGCTAGCTAATTTGTCTTGATAATTAAGTTTTCCGTCATCAACCAATTTCATAATAGCTAAGGTTGTAAACTCTTTGGTAATAGAGCCTGGATTAAATAAATGTTTATCCGTTAAAGCTTCCGTTTTTTTAAGGTCTCTATACCCTACCCTTTCGTAGTAAAGTACTTCTTTGCTGTTGCCAATTAAGACACTGCCATTAAATTCAGTTAAAGCATTAGCTATAAGTATTAAGCGGTCAATTTCAGCTTTTTTGTCTTTTTCGACTAAAGCTAAACATGGCGTACTTACAATCAAACATAATAAGGTGATTTTTAAAATTTTCATATTGTGTCCAATTCATTGTTAAGTATTGATAACTTTACTTTTAAGGTTTCTAAAATAGCTGGGATATAATTCAACTTTGGGTTCATTTCTAGCGCTTTGCTATAAAATTTGATTGCAAATTTATCATTACCAATCTTGAGATAAGATTCGGCCAAACTATCATATGCGTTAGCTGATTTTGGGTAGGCTAATACATTGAGTTCAAATACCTGTATTGCCTCAGATGTTGCTGCATTGCTTAACATCAACTCATAACCGAGTGAGTTTATTGCATCTTGAGTACTTAAATTTTTCGTCGATGGCGCTTGCTTGAATGCATGGTAAATAGATATTGCTTTCTCTATTTTATTTAAATCAATGAGTTCATGCATTCGATATTTCAATTCAACAACCTTGCTCATCAATCCCGGCATGATAACGTCAGCCAGCGTTATAGAAAACTCCTCCATATTAAAGGCTGCATTAGCTCGTCCGTTCGTAAGGTGAATAACCGTTATAGCTTCGCCTGGGGTATTATTGAAAAAGATGTGTCTCAAATTAATGTCATTACCTCCGAGGTGACCGATAGTCGTTACTTTTTTATTGCTACTATATTGCCAACCATTTGCATAATCGCTCATAGTTCCATCTGTGTTGTAAACGGGTTGCCAAGATTGAAAGAGTAAATTTTTTGATATAATGTTGCCTGAAAATAGTGCGCCAAACCATTTAGCTAAATCTGTAGTATTGCTATTTAAACCACTGCCCGCAAAAGTGTAACTCGGAAAAGGAAAAATACCACGGTCATGTAATTGACCGTTTTCAAAACCATAGAAGTGATTAGTTCTCCCAACAATGTCGACATCCCCTCCACCAAAGGAAGAATGGTTAAGTTTAAGTTTTTTTATAATCACCGTATTAATGGCGGTGACAAGATCTTGTTTAGTTTGCTGTTCAATAAGTATTTTTAACAATAAAAACCCCGTCTGATTGTATTTACTTTTACTCCCTGTAGCGAATTGAAATGGCTCATCAACCATTTTTTCAATGGCTAATTCTTGATTTTTAGGTAACGGTTTATGAATTGAAAAGTACTCAGGTAAGCCGGATGTATGCGAAAGTAATTGCCTTATGGTAATAGTCTGCCAATCTGTCGGTATGTTTTTAAGGTAGTAACCAATTGTTTCATCGAGTTGAATTTTATCCTTCTCGACTAAATCTAAGACTAAAGTGATCACAAATAATTTGGTAACTGAATACACGGAATAAACCGTCTCATTAGTCACTTTTGTCTGTTGCGTAATATCATCTAATCCCAAACTTCGGCGATAAATTAATTGACCGTTTTGCAATATTGCAATTGACTGCCCAACGATACCATATTGTTTTAGCGCGCCATCAAATTTAGCATCAAGTAACTGTGTTTGATTATTGGTGAGTACTAAAGCTTCTGCTGGTGCATTACTTCCAATGGCGGATAGCGTATAAAAGCAACATATTATAATGATGAAAATGCGTTGCTTAAATCTAATGAGAGAAAATATATTCAATGACATTGTTAAATTCCTGATTACTAATAATCTATATTTATTATTTCTGTTCAACGAATGAGCTTTTGGAAATAATTATTGAAAATAATTATTGAAAATAATTATTGAAAATAATTATTGGCTCCAAGAAAACATTGAGAGCACTATAAGGGATGGTCTGATAAAGGAAGTGACAAACACGGTTCTTTTGGGTGACACAAAGTGACACTTACTTGAAGCTCCCGTATAATCTTGTGTTTAGTGAATAATAAAAAAAATAAAAGTAATTTAAATATGGGTAAATTTCAGGTTGGTGATGACTTAGTCATTGATCCAGGTCATCGATTAGTTCAACAAAATGGCGTTGAAATAAAGCTTCCCGAGCTTTCCTATCGATTACTACTTATTTTGGTCGAGAATGCTCCCAACATTGTCAGTCATGACAAATTGGTAGAAGCCGTTTGGCAGGAACGGGTTGTTTCTGATGAAAACCTAAAAAAGCGAATTTCGCGCTTAAG
>Ga0209396_1000372_pt1 | contig 54748 bp, 47 predicted proteins | sample GOMGulsemesocosm_6_FD_184638 | JGI IMG/M metagenome (GOLD analysis project Ga0209396, IMG submission 184638) | Methane-oxidizing microbial communities from mesocosms in the Gulf of Mexico - GOM8C Gulf of Mexico (SPAdes) (version 2) | ecosystem: Environmental > Aquatic > Marine > Cold seeps... | reverse complement strand
GTCGAGTGATATACCCTGCATCTTCTGATGCTAAAAAAGAAACCGCTGAGGCAACTTCTTTTGGTTGACCCATACGTCTTAACGGGATCATCTTTTTAATCTCATCAATGGGTAAATCAGCGGTCATATCTGTTTCTATTAGCCCAGGAGCCACACAATTCACGGTTATTTTTCGTTTAGCTAATTCTAATGACAAGGCTTTAGTTGCAGCGATAACGCCACCTTTAGCGGCACTATAATTAACTTGTCCCCTGTTACCCATAATACCGGAAACAGAAGCCATGGTAATAATACGACCGCCCTTCTTAGCGCGTACCATTGGCATTACAATAGGATGAATAACATTGTAAAAACCATTAAGAGCGGTATCAATCACACTGCTCCAATCATCGCTTTCCATGGCAGGAAATGCCATGTCGCGCGTAATGCCGGCATTACAGACTACGCCATAATAAGTACCGTTAAGTTCCATATCTTCTTCAATCGTACTTTTGGCAAGTGCTTGGTCACAAACATCAAAAGCTAATAAGCTGCAATGTAGTCCTAACGCTTGAATTTGCTCTTGTGTTTTTTTAGCTTCTGCCACGCCATTTCTACAATGTACTGCGATATCGAATCCGTCTTCGGCTAATTTTAATGCTATAGCTTTTCCTATACCTCGGCTTGAGCCCGTTACAAGAATGCGTTTTTTGTTATTGTTATTCATTTTATATCTCTAATCATTGGCCGTGCTGTAAATTATTAATAACTTTCGTTAATAAAAGCTTCTGCATCATCGGGTTGAAAAACGTTTATATTTGCTTGAGCGATAAGACTCGGTGTTTGATCGTTAATCTCACATTCAAACACAGATAAACCTGACTCTTCTTGGTATAACTCTTTTATCTTGATAGTAAGTCGCGTGTTTAATAAAAACGTAGGTTTAAAGGTTTTATATTTTCGTGAACCCAGTAGAAAGCCTATCGTCACTTCGTGCTTATTATCTAATGCGTTAGCTCCGGCAAAAGCGGCAATTGCCTGAGCCATATATTCGCTGCCAATATAACTGGGAACTCCAGCTAATTTGTCATCATAAAAAGGGCTTGCTTTAGTTATTGTCACTTGGCAAATGCAGCTGTCGCTATCGTATGACTCCAGCGAGTCAATTAATATCATCGGCGCTCTATGTGGCAAAACCTCTTCTATGGGATATTTATTCATTTACTTTTCCTAGCACCATACTAAAATTATTGCCGCCAAAAGCAAATGAATTACTCATACAGATGTTTACGCTATCAACATAGGCACCTGAGCTAAACTTCAATGTTGGCAATGTATCATCAATTTCTTGATCAGAAATATTAGCAGGAATAAAATTTTCTGGGTTATATTTGCTGAGTAATAACCAACAAATTCCTATTTCTAACGCCCCTGCTGCGCCAAGCGTATGGCCTGTAAACCGTTTAGTAGAGCCGCACAATACTGACTCGCCACAAGCTTTATGCATTGCTTTAGCTTCCATGTCGTCATTTTTTATTGTGCCTGTGCCATGTAAATTTACATAGTCGACTTGTTCTCCCTTCAGCCCCGCGTTATCTAAAGCTAATTTCATCGCTAAGAAAGCGCCATCACCATTTGGCTCTGGGGCTGACATATGAAACGCGTCAGAAGTTTCGCCTGCTCCTAGCATTTGAATGCCAGAGCTTGCTTTAGTCATGATAAAAAGTGCCGCGGCTTCACCGATATTAATGCCGTCACGGTCTTTACCAAACGGCTGACATTTTTGCTGTGAAACTGACGCGAGTGACTCAAAGCCATTAACGGTTAAGTGAGTTAAGCTGTCTACTCCACCAACAATAACAACATCAACTAAGCCTGCTTCTAGTAAAGCTTTTCCACTAACAAAAGCTTTACCACTAGAAGAGCACGCGGTAGATATACTATAAACGGGCCCGGTTGCTTGGCATAAACTTGCTATAAAATTTGCTGGAGCGGCCATTTCTTGCATTTCATAATGAAATGATTCTGGGTACTCGCCAGTCGTCGCCAGTACTTCACGCGCTAATTCACCTTCGTAGGTGCCCGCGGTACTGGTGCCTATAACTACAGCGACTCGTTCGTGTCCATAACGCGCTATTAATGGCGTTAACGTATCTTCAATTTGTTGGTAAGCTAAGTAAGCCAGCTTATTATTGCGTGTCGATATTGCATTTAAGGCATCATTATCGGGTATGTTAACTTGCCCAACATATTGCGTCTGCTCTATTGGCAAAACACTGTTAAGCACTAATCCTTCGCTAGTACCCGTTAATAAGGCGTCAAAAACAGTTTCTTTACTCTGTCCTATGGCGCAAACAACACCTAAATCATTTAAACAAATACTCATTTGTTGTCCTTATTAAGCGGAGTGATCTTAATGGTATAATTTCTTAATTTATGTTCTAAAGTAAAATACTCACCAAAATTATTCACTTCTATTATCACTTGCTCATTTTGTAAAAGTCTACGCTGCCATAAAACTGCTGCCGCTATCTTGCTGTTTTTGGGGAAATCTTTTTCAACGATACTAATATTGTCACCAACAACGGAATGCTCTAATTGCATTAACGGCCAATGTGTCCACTGAATGTCAGAAATAATAAATTCGATATCAAGGTCAGGTAAAGGAATATACTGATTCAAAGTAATAGGTCTATCGCTGCGCCAAATAACATCAAATAAAGGTATGCCCGTTGTAGAAACCCCAACTAATGCAATTTGATGTTCACTATATTCAATTTGAGCAATAAATTGCTGCTGTTTTCCTGAAAAGTTAGCTTCAATTAATTGTGTCGACACCGTGCCTACTAATTTGGCAGGAGGTAATGTCAGTGTATAGATAACCGCTGAAACGTCGCCGTTATCAACTGCTGTCAAGTTAACACTGTTCACTGGAAAATCTTGATGTTTAGTTACTGCACAGCCACTTAGCAATGCAAAGCTAAGCCACAAAAAAACACTGAAGGTTAAATGAGGTTTTATTATTCGCATATTTGCGCTAACACCGAAACTCTACGTTTACTTTTAGCGACGAATGGATTGCTTTTATCCCATGCGTACCCGGCGAGAATAGAGCTGATCATCGCTCTTACTTTATCGTCATGCTGATCGCTATATACAATATTTTGAAAACTTTCATCGTACCAAGCTTCAACAAAAGTACGGAAGGTATTTACGCCAAATTTTAAAGGCTCAGCGTATTCAACTTGCCAACTAACACTTTCTCCAGACAATTGCTTATCAACCAGAGGCGCAGCAAGAACAGCAGATTTCATTGCGATAGTAACCCCTGATGAAAAGACTGGGTCTAAAAATTCACCGGCATTACCTAATAACGCAAAATTGTCACCAAACAGTTGGCTTACATTGGCAGAATAACCTTTTATGGTTCTCGCTTGACCAGTTGGCTTAGCATTTTGGAGTAAGCGTTTAAGGTTAGGGTCTTGATCAATAAAAAACTGTAACATGTCTATTTCTGACAATGGCTGTTCAAAACGTTCAGGTACTCCAACAACACCAACACTCGATGTTCCATCAGAGAAAGGGATTAACCAATACCAAACATCACTATGATTCGGGTTAACGGTGATCAATATTTTATCGCGATCAAAGTTTGGGCAATCAATACCATCGACAAAATGGCTAAAGAAGCTGTGTCTTACAGGGAAATTCGAAGGTAGGTCTAAACTCAGTAACTTTGGCAGTACTCGCCCGAAGCCACTTGCGTCTAGGAGAAATTTACCTTTAACTTGATAGCTTTCATCTGTTTTATTTTCGTCACTGACCGCTAAAATCACTTCAGGCTTTAGCTGAACGATACTATCAACTTGGTGACCATAACGTATTTCTACGCCTTTACGTTCAGTTTCATCAGCCAGTAGTTTGTCAAAAACATCGCGTTTTACTTGAAACGTCGTTCCAGGGCCATCGGTAAATTTTTCGGTGAAGTTAAACGATGAGTTTTTACCTTTCTTATGAAAAGCAGCACCATTTTTAAATTGAAAATTAAGTTGCTCGGCATGCTCTGTTAACACATGTTCCAGCCCCGCTTTTTCAAGAAACGCCATGCACTGAGGCAATAGACTTTCGCCAATGGAAAAACGAGGGAAATGCTGTTTTTCAAGAATAAGTACTGAATACCCCTGTTTTACTAACATCGCTCCAGCTACACTGCCTGAAGGTCCTGCACCAATAATAATTACATCGTATTGTTTCATTGCTGTCATTGCGTTTAAAATTTCCATTAAGCTATTTTACTAAACTATTTACTGAACTGTTTACTGAAAAATGATACTAAGCTCAGTTGTTTGAATGAGGTATTTCTGTCTTAACATCACTATGGCGGTGGCGACTTGATAAAGGCGCTAATATAAAAATAGCGATGATGCCAAACATCACGGTTAACCCAAAACTTTGCACTGCTGGGGTTGAACTAAAAGCAAGCATACCAAAAACTAAAGCTGAAGATATAGCCGAAAGCATAATGGCTAAACATGTTCTGGGGGCTAAACCATGCTCTTGGTAAAAAATGACATAATCTATGGCTAGTGCCAATATAAGTAGCAAGGCAAGTAAATTAAAAATACTTAACTGTCCTAAAAAATATTGGCTTAACGATAACGAGATAATTGCACTTAACGCTATCGGCAACAACCCTATAACACCTTGTTTTACGCCATATTTAACCAAGAGAACAAGAAAAACTAAGACAAAGGCAGCAGCCAATAAATAGAAAAGGTTTTGTCGATAGGTTGTTAAGGAACTAGAGACTTGCCCCGCTTTATCAAAAATTCTCATGTCGCTTTGTTGTATTAGCCATAACAGGTTAGCGGCATTGAGCTTATCACCACTGACGTCTAACCAAAGCGTAAAATTATCTGCGCTAGACTCCATTACATCAGTTTCATTCGTTGAAAATTTAGTGATATATAACGTCGCTAACGAGTTTAACTGGCTTGTTGTGAAGTCTTGGTAAGTCAGTGCCTTAAATTCGTCAACAGCATCAACCAAGCCAATATTTGCTAATCCTTGATTAAAAACGCCCTGCTTGGAAGCGCTTTTAATCATTTGATAATGTGCTTTTTGTTTTTGCTGAGAAGGCAGTAAACCTGCAATACTTTTTATGATGAGCGCAGGCTGTTGCTGAAGTTGACTAATCGCTTCTTCTTGGCGCTGTAATAATTGTTCAATCGTGTTAGCAGTAACAACAATGCGTTGATTATTTTGATAGTTAAGGAGATTCGCCATTTTTGCTTCGTTTTCAAGTAACAGCTGTGGGCTTGAATTAAGAAGTCGAACATCGTCATTAAAACTCAACGGTGCTAACAATAAGCTTCCTATCGTTACAACCAGTAAACCTGAGTATATCGCTTTACGCTTTTGAACGAATAAAAGACTGTAATGCTGCATTTTTTTAGCAAAGGCAAGTGCCCAAGGCATCACCCTAATATCAGACAACCATTTTACATGAGGTAATAACATAGTCACCGTTAATAAACCGCCCAACAAACCAAATATCATAAAGACAGCAACTTGGCTTAATAACGCTAAAGGTGAATAAAACAGACCAAAATAACCCAATACAGTTGTTAAAAAACCCAGCAACAAAGGTTTATTGATAATTGAGGGTTTAACATAATAATTGTTAGCGACTTTGTTTTGAGAAGAATCTTTTTTAGTGCGTATGTTCGTGTCCGCATTTTCATCACAAACAAAACGATGAAAACAGTAATCAATAACAATACCTATTAAGGTAACGGCAAACACCAAAGTTAGCAGGTGCAATTCTTCAAAAAAGATCACAATACCTGTCAAGCCATATAGAACAGCTATGGACAAAGTAATGGTGGAAAGCAGTAAAGGCTTTAAAGAGCGAAATACACTCAAAATCAAAATAATCACACCAATGAGTGATAAAGTGCCGAAACTAGATATTTCAAATTCAGCTTGTTCACTCGCGTATGCCGTATGAAAAACCACACCCGAGTAGGTAGTATCAACACTGTAGGTAGTTTCGACTTGTTGAATAATGCTTAAAACCTGATGATTAACTTGCTGGCTTTCTTTAAGAGAGAATCCTGCAACTTTCAAACTTAACTGACTAATAAAATAACGTTCACTCTCTACAAGTACACTAGGAATATCTTTGACTATTTCAACCTTGTTGAACAAGTTAAGCTCGGTATTTAGATAGTCGGCTAAATTTAGTCTGGGTGCAAAGCCTATGGTACTGCTGACAAAAGGGTTATTCATTTGTATTAATTGACTGGTGATCAACTGTGTTATCACAGTTGAGTCATTAATATTTTTAAAATAACGTTCACTTAAAAAATTATCTTTGTAAGGTAAATAGAATTGGCTTATTTCGGTTAATGACGGTAATTGAAATTCACTGAGTTCAACCATGGGTAAGGCTGACAATTGCTTTTGCATCGCTTGATAAGCAGGGATGGCTTGTTTGCCATGCAATGCAATAACCACTTGTTGTTCTTTATCTTTAAACAAAGCTTGCTCAGCTTTATTTAACACAAGATTATTTTCAGAACCGGGTAACAAAGATAGTAAGTTACTTTGAACGTGCCACTCTCCCATAACGAGAAAATAAACACCGAGTAATAAAACTAACCCTAACTGTACAAAATAAGCAATGAGCCCTTTATTGTAATTGCGCACTTATCGCCTCAGGGAGTTTGGTTAACGCTGATAAGTTAATATCTATTTCAGTACGATTGCCAGAATGCTCAAATAAAATAATACTCTTGAGTTTGTTGTCTACCATACATAAATCAATCGCTTTCATAACATTGGCTAAAAGATTTTCTTTAGGTATTAAACTAATACAGGCTTTTTGTTTTGATGGCTGAAAATTAAACTCGTTCTCTAAAGCGCTAACATTACCTGAAAGTGCATTCATTAATACTTGTGTAATTGTGCCGGCTCCCTTTACTTCTCGTTCAGGCGACACGGCATCTTGCATATACAAAACTGATTTTTTAAGTCGTAAGACAGACGAAAGAGGATGATGGGTTTGCCATACAAACCCCAACGCTTGGTCCAAGTAAACTTCACCCGTTGAAACAATAGGCTGTTTGAGAATAGTAAAATACTTTCTTTGCTCAAAAGTGCCCTGCGCAAGCGGTAGCGACGTTAATTGCTTGAGTAGCTCTAACGATATGTTAGCTGTTGGTATTTCTATTGATTCAATTGAGTTCTTTTCAATATCGTCGTTTTCAATTGCGGTCGCGTCAGTAGAATTTATGGCAATAAATAGTAAGATAAAACCTAAGAAACCCGCCGATACTTGCATAATTAAAGACTCGCTACTTTATCAAGAAAAACCTGTGGAGAAACAAATTGCATTTCTTCGGTTTCAAGATCAACCGCTACTTGTACAGTATGTGCTTTAGTTAGTTTTTTTCCTGTTTCATTACAGCTGATAATATAATCAATTTTTAAACGAGACTCCGTTTCAACTAAGTTAGCTTCAACGCTTATTTTTTGTGTAAAACGAGCTGAACCTACATACTTTAGGCGCATATCCACAATCGGCCAACAATAACCAGACGCTTGCATGTCTAAGTAGTCGTAATTTATTTTACGTAGCAGTTCACAGCGAGCCACTTCTAGGTACCGTGCATAATTCCCATGCCATACCACTTGCATAGGATCGCAGTCATGAAACGGAATTTCAATAACGACGGTAGCTGACAGTAACGATTGTTTACTCATATAAGTTCCAACGCTGCTTTTGAATCGCATCGACGGTAAAACGTAATAAACTGTCTAACGGTCGGTCATCTTTTAAAGGTTCAAAGAAACCACAAATGTCATCATACATTTCCATCACTGAATCAGGCAATGTATCGTGGTCTACCTCTTTACGCTCAATGCGGATTCTAAGGCCTTGAATAGCGGCTAATAACGTACTGGCCATCACTTGTTCAGTTAACTGTAATACGCGTAATGCATCGCGAGCAGCAATTGTGCCCATGCTTACTTTATCTTGATTATGACACTCGGTAGAACGCGAGAAAACACTGGCTGGCATGGTGTTTTTCAATGCTTCTGCGGTATAAGCGGAAGCGCCGATTTGTACGGCTTTAAAGCCATGATTAATATAACGTCTTGATTCATCACTCATTGATAAGTTAGATGGCAAGCCGTTGTTATAGCGAGTATCAACCATTGAAGCAATTTGACGATCGGCTAAATCAGCTAAGTTGGCAACGGCTGTTTTTAAGCTGTCCATGACCATAGCGATGTGACCACCGTAGAAATGTCCACCGTGTAATACATGCTCACCTGGGCCATCAATAATCGGATTGTCATTGGCAGAATTTAGCTCATTTTCGATCATCTGACGAAACCAAGGTAAAGAGTCTTGTAAAACACCAATAATATGCGGCGCGCAACGAATAGAATAACGGTCTTGTAATCTGTCAGCATTACGAGGATGGTCAACATGATTCAGATCATGACGGATCCAACTTGCAACCTGCTGTTGACCAGGATGCGGTTTTACAGAAAATAAAATTTCATCAAAATGATGACTGTTTCCTTTCATGGCTAAGCTAGATAAAGCGGTAATACGAGAGGCTAATTTTGCGATATATTGCGAGCGGTCAAAGGCTAAACAGGCAATTGCAGTCATTACCGCTGTGCCATTCATTATCGCCAAACCTTCTTTAGGTCTAAGTACTAACGGTGTTAACCCTAAGCCTTTCATAACTTCAAGGCTATTGACCACTTCGCCTTTATAATAAACGTCGCGTTCGCCCACTAACGCACCAGCAACGTAAGACAAAGGAGTTAAGTCACCACTTGCACCAACAGAGCCTTCTTGAGGAATAACAGGAACAATATTGTGTGTTAGAAAATCTTTCAATAAGTTTAACAGCGACCAGCTAACGCCTGAATAGCCTTGAGACAATGACGTTAGCCGAGTAGCTAAAATTGCACGCCCTTCGAAGGTACTAAACATTTCACCTAAACCACATCCGTGGAATCGAGTTAAATGTAAAGGCAACTCTGCGACAAGATCTAAAGGTACATTGACGGTAACCGAGTCACCGTACCCGGTAGTCACACCATAAATAACACCGTCTTCTTTTAACAAGGTGTCTAGAAAGTTAATCGCTGTATCAATTTTATGTGAGAAATCAGCAGACTTACTAATTTCTACATCAACTTCTTGTTTAGCTATCGCGACAATATCTTCAATTGAAAGACGCGTTTCACCAAATTTGATGGTGTTCTTACTCACTAATTCCACAACTACTCCGAATTATCTTTGGTCTTCGACTCTCGTATAACGTTACGATCGTCTTGCCAAAAATCAAAAAAATTAAACCATTGAAAAGGATACTGTAAACAATAAAACTCTAACCGCTGTGCGTATTTAGTCACAATATTTTGTAATTCTACTTGTCTTGTTTTTCGAGCGAACTTTAAGCTATCAGCGACATGTTCAAAAATAACTCGGTATTTACGCCCTTCTTTTAGGCAGAATAAGAAATATACCGGACAGTCCATAATAGAAGCCAATATAAAGGAACCTTGAGAAAATGGTGCTGGCTCACCTAAGAAATCTGTACTGATCACTCGTCCTTGTGTAGTTACACTTGTTCTATCACCAGCGAGCACTAATATCTCACCGTTATCGATACGTTCTTTTAGTAATATAGCGAGATCTGCGCTCACTTCTGTCGCCTGTATTAAGTCTATATTGGCGTTTGGATTGATTTTTTTCATCACTCGATTAAATTCAACCGCGTGATGAGTAAACACTAAGACATTGATGCGAGTTTGATAACGCCCATGGCCTAATGCCCGACAAACTTCTAAATTACCAAGATGTGAACCAATAAAAATAGCGCCTTGCTGTTTTTTCTCTAATTCAAGTAAAGGATGTTCTTGGCTATAGATAATGTCATCGGCTGTTATTTTCCCCGTCCATGCGTCAATTTTATCAAATGCACTTTGAGCAAAACTATAGAAATGCTTAATACCCATGCGGAAGTTTACAGGGGTAGTCCATTGCTTTATTTTACTGATTCGTTGGAAGTACTCAGTCGACGCTCGTTTACTGGAACCGCCACTAAAATAGAGATAAACCACCACTGGATAAAGAATGACAGACAAAATTTTCCGACCGAATATCCGATAAACAACAAGTAATAGTTGCATGCCAAAATAGGTGCCACGCTCTTGCATTTTTGACCAATGTTTACGTTCATTCATTAATACGTATTCTACTATTTTTAGTTAAACTTTCGTAAAAGTAAGGATGGCACTCTCATTAACATGCCAAAAAAAAGCTTGGTATGCATCCAAGAAATTAAAACATTGTCTTCAAAAGCACGAAAATGAGAAACTCCATCTTCTGGATATTCTACCGCAGTAGGTATAAAGCGACATTCTATTTTCTGCCAATATAGCCGCACCATGATTTCAATATCAAAATCCATGCGCTTACCAATTGATTGCTGAGAAAGTAGTTCGACTGTTTCAGCAAGTGGATAAACACGGTAGCCACACATAGTGTCTTTAATTTGAAACGATAATGTTTCTATCCAAACCCAAAAATGGGTGATATTTCGTGCATAGTAACGATGCTTGGGCACAGATTCGTCGTAAATAGGTTTACCACTAATGAGTGCCTTAGGATGACTTTTTGATTCTGACAACATTTTATCAACATCGTTTAAGTCATGCTGCCCATCAGCATCTATCTGAAGTGCATGGGTAAAGCCCTGATTATAGGCGGCTTTAAGCCCAGTTTGTACCGCGCCACCTTTTCCTTGATTAACACTATGTTCTACCAAGGTTAAATAGGTATATTTTTGCGCGAGTCGTTGAAATAGACTTCTTGCTTGTTCAGCACTACCGTCATTAACCATAAATACCGGTAAGTTAAAACTGGCGAGCTTGCCAATGAATACATCGAGATTAGTCGTGTGATTGAAATTTGGAATAACGATGCAATAACTCAAAGCGTTGGCTCAAAAACAATACGCCCAGAAGCATGTTGTCCTTTATCTGAGACATAGGAAAACAACACTTTTTCCGGACTTTTCTTGGTGAGCGTTAACTGTAAATTTTGTCCAGGCACAATAACGGCCTTAAACTTGAGTACTTCAAGATTTTGTACATTTTTATGCTCAAATGAAAACTGCTCTTTGGCATATTCAACGGCCCAATGTAACTGCACAACACCCGCTAAGATGGGAGCATTGGGAAAGTGGCCAGTAAAATAATCTAAATCTTGGGGTACAAAAAAAGAAAGCTCTACAGTCTCGTCTTCTGATGAGAATTGTGTTTCTAACAGTTGCGGCCATACTTTCGTTAATTTGTTATCTTTTACTTTATCAGTCAAACAAACGCTCCAATTCATTTAGTGCAGTTTTTCCCTGAGCATTATACGGTAAAGCACTTACATAGCGCCATTTTTTTGGTAAAGAAATACGTTCAAATTCAGTTAACAGTTGTTGTTTAAATACGTTGTTTATCGCTGCTTTGCCCTGTTGTTCAAGTTCATCAAAAGCTAGGGGCGTTAACTCAACCACTGCCGCTAAAACTTCGCGATTATTTTTAGCGGACAAAGGCAATACTAGAATACGTATTTCACTTATCCATGGGTGTGCTAACAAGCAGCGTTCAACATGCGCAAGGTTAATGCGTTTTTCTTCCAATTTAATGGTACGGTCAACCCTGCCTAATAGATAAAACGAGTTAGCATCTATCGGTTGGATCAGATCGTCAGTTAAGTACTCATGTTCAACAACATAAGGCGAATTAATCGCTAGCTGCCCTGCTGGACCGATACATTTATAGCTTAATGTTGGAAATAATGTCCAAGGTGACTTTCTATCAGGCTGCCCACAACGCCATGCGATGCCACCGGTTTCTGTGCTACCAAAAACTTCTATTGGCGACTGTTTCATCTGCTGGGTAAAATATTGACTGGTTTCAAACGATAAAGGGCCACCAGAACTAAACGTTGCGCTAATGCTCTTGTTTATAGGTATTAGAACATTATCTAAAACTAAGCGTTTTAAGTGTGCCGGACTTGATATTAATAATCCCTTTAAAGGCATTTTTATCAAATCGTTACCATGAGTGGACACTTCATCAAAAAATGTGCTGATGTGCTCAGGGTATTCAAATGTTTGATTGGCGACAGCGATGCCTATTCTCAATGGAAGAAGTACTTTAAACAACAGACCATAGATATGCTGATGAGATACCGTACTAACTACACATGAACTTTGCTGAAACTGCTCACTAAACGTTGTCGAGAGGATGTCTATTTCAGCTATTAACTGAGTAACATATTTGACTATCGCTTTAGGTGTACCTGTAGAGCCTGAGGTGAAAAAAGTAAGTTGGCCCTGTAGTTGTGCAAACAAGTCTTCGCGGCTTGATTTAAACGACTCTTCATTTTTAGTGTTAATAGTGTCAGAGGTTGGTTTGTCGTTTTCTACCAAACACCATGAAAGCTCAGGCTTATCTGCAACGGTTATATCTCCCATGGTTGCATCACATAAAGAAGATAGTTGTTCAACAGTACCTGTTTGAGCATTGGGTGGTAGCAAAACATGACGTTCTTCTAATAACAACGCAAACAATTGCACCGTAAAGCGATAACTATCAAGGTCGAATAATAGAATATTTTGATAGGGTGAAGCTTCTACTTTTTTACGAACTTGTGCAATATCCGAATAAAAACATTCAAGACTGATGAGTTCGTTTTGAATAATAAATGCAATATTAGTCATTGATTTGTTGCTCTTGCGTTTCACTGTCTTTGTGGTGTTTTTTAACTTTTAATCGTACTAAGAACTCGCCAGCAAATAAGCATCCCATTAGCACATAAGAAATAAAGCCGTTATATAACATCCAATCTTCGAGTTCACTATACAAAGCGGTATACAAAGAAATTCCCCCGTTAACCAAAAAGAAAACACACCATAGCAAAGTTACTTTCTCAGTATATTTTACGCCTTGTTTATTCAGGTTTTTTTCTTTTAACCGTGCAAGGGTTTCTATAATACTTGGGGGCTTAAAAAAAGAAAAAGCAAAAACTGTAAATAATGAACAATTCACCAACAGTGGGTATAGCTTAAATCCTATAACCGACTCTGTGAATAATGAAAAAATTAATGCCAAAGCCCCTAATAAAGTCGCAGGTAAAACCCATGGCATTTTTGCTAAGTTATTTCTTAATAATACGATGCGGCAAAATAATAAAACTAATAATATTAGTGCAAGAAACCTAGGGGGGAAAAAATGCAAACCGTAATAAACAGCAAAGGGATACAACATAAGCATCCCCGCAATTAAAACACTAATTAATGACTTCACTTGTTTAGAATCAATTTCTCAATTTCATTAACGACATCTTCAACCGTACGTACTTTTTTAAAAGCTTCAGGGTCAATTTTTTTACCCGTAAGTTCTCTCAACTTCACGACTAAATCAACCGCGTCAATGCTATCAAGGTCCAAGTCATTATATAAATGTGCCTGTAAATTTATATCATCTGCTTCAACTTCAAAGTCATCTTCAATAATAGCAGCAAGTGTTTGGTATATTTCATCTCTAGAGTTCATCAAAATTTCCTTAGGCACTTAAACGATAGCTTTGCTAACAAAGCTACTCAACGCATTGATTGAGGAAAAATGTTGCTTAGTTTCTTCTGAGTTTGCATCAATTTTTACGTTATAAGCTTTTTTAATTGCTAAGCCTAATTCTAATGCATCAATACTATCTAGACCTAAACCATCAATAAATAAGGCTTCATTATCTTTAATATCTGTAATTTCAATATCTTCAAGATCAAGCGTATCGATAATTAATTTCTTAAGTGCTGTTTTTAACTCACTCATACTTCTGGAGTTCCTCAATAAAAAAAGATTCTAAACGTCGATTATATTCTCGAACATTTTTGGATATTTGTGCAGGGTCATTTTCAAGTAATTCAGGGCTATTATCAATAACTTCTGCAGAAAAATGTGCTTTTTCGCTCGGTACTTTATACCAAGGCTCTAGTTTTGTTAATGTCGTTGGTACAACTTTCAGCAAAACGACTGTTACTTTCGCTTGACAGCGAATCGCAATATTAGCGGCTCCCCTTTGAAAATGAAGCATTTCTTCAGGCTTTGTTCGAGTACCCTGTGGAAATATAATGAGATTATTACCTGCCGCTAAACTGGCCTGACAATCATGTAACAGTCCTTCTGGGTCGGCATTACTAATGTAACCGGTATTCTTTACTACGCCACGTAAAAATACATTCTTAAATAAATGCGTTTTTACCACACAATCAGCGTTTGGGATAATAGAGATAAGTACGACGACATCAATTAACGACGGATGATTCGTTAACACTAAATGCCCTTGAATTGTTTTTAATTGTTGAGCTTTGCGTAAACTAAAACTAAATATTCCTGTAAAAGCCATCAGAGCTATAAAAAACTTAAATGTATAATGCACAGTTTTACGAGCAATTTCTTTTTGCTGATTTTTATCTCGAACCAATATTTTTTGAAGAGGGAAGATAATTAGCGATAAAAACAAACCACCTAAACCGAAAACAGCAAAGCACAATCCTGTCGCAAATATTCGCCACACTTTATTTATCGATATATTCATACTTTTTTACAGTACCAATGATAATTATTTGAGTTATAACTCAACTCTTTTTCTTCTTTATCAAACCATTGAGAAAAGGATAAGGCTGCAGGCAATGCTAAAAGCTTTTCTTTATCTCCTTTATTTGTGTCGTTGTTATGGGTAAATGAACATAAAATGGCATGGCTGTTAGGTGTTTCTTTGAGACTAATTTTCATAGCAACCGCATGAGGCATTTGTTGTTCGTCTTGAAAAGAGCAGTAAATTTCTGGAAGATTTTGATCGGCATGAATAAAGAGTACATCATCACAAATTCCGGAATTTAATCGAATATAAGCATCAACAATGGCCATAAAGAAACTATCTTGCCCAGCTGCTATAGCAGTAATAGCGGCTTTATTGTGAGTTAAAATGCTGTATAAGCTTGGCACCGCATTATGTACCGATAAAGCAAATGCGGTAGGTGATAACATTTCTTGGTGTGCTAAATTTTCTAAAAGTACTGACGTTTTATGTATATCACCGTGGCGACTAGAAAATACAATAGGTAAAGACGTTTGTTCGCTTACCTCATGTTCAAGTGTTTTGTTAGCGACATAAAGCGCTATTTTTGCAAAAGGGCTTAAACGACGTCTCTGCATAGCAGGAACAAAATCAAGCTTGGGCCAACTAAAGGCAACTTCAGCAACCTGTTGTGCGCTGCCTTTATTTGTTGATGGAATATTATGCTCTGTGGCATAAGGGCACCATGTCGAGATGTTACTGATATATAATTTCATTGTTAAGATTTTAGTAACATTTTATGCAAGCCAAAATAAGGGAGCTGATAGTATATAGATACCGTAAACAAATCAATATTTGTCTACTGTTTACGTTACACTTAATTACAATGTATATAAATGATAAGAAAGCACTCGAGAAATAACCTTTATATGTTGACTAACTTTTTTCGCACTAGCATGACCGTAAAGCCGATATTGTTGAGCCAAGTATCAGTAAAAGATGAGATACAATTTTTTTTGTTTGACAGCAACACTATCAATAAAAAAACCTTAGATCTTCTTTCAGATAAATATTTACATAGAAACGAAACGATAACGTTGCATCAACGAAAAAAACCACAGGCCCAACAAGAATTCATAATAAGTAGAATACTCATTAAGCAGCTTTTTATTAATGATAACAGTAAAGCATTACACCAAATTGAAATTAGGTTTAATGAAATAAGTTTACTGCTAGAAGTATTTTACCTAGATAAACTTCAGCCAATTTCGGTGAGTTTATCTCATTCAAAGGGTTTGATTTTTCTCGCGTTAAGCCTGAATAATATTTCATTAGGCGTTGATATAGAAAACATAAATTATAAAAGAGACGTTAAATTACTCGCTGAAAACTATTACCATTTAGCTGAAGTTGAGCAAGTAGTTCAGCGGGGAGTTGATGCGTTTTATCGTATATGGACGTTAAAAGAGGCAATAAGCAAACACCTCAAACAGCCTATTGTAACGACGCTTAAACATAATATCTTCGAGAAGTTACCTTTACTCTGTTATCAAAGTGGCGTTTATAATGATTTTGACCTGAGTTTCGTTAGTAATAAAGCTGAAACTTCATCAATCAATAATTCCATAAACTTTTTTTCTTCTCAAGATTTTTTAAATTTAATCACCGATACAACCCATAGGGATTGAAAAACGACGAATGAAAAAGCTTAAATTTTCCAAGTTAAATAAACCCAATAAGAAAACGATATTTCGTTGGTTCATCATTTTACTTGTTGTATTACCCGCTATTCCATTTGTTTTATCTACCCTAGGATTATTAGCCTATTCATTTTGGCCAAGAGACTTTACTGAAAGTACCGATTTTTTAATTGATGAAAAGGCTGAGTACATCACTTTATCCGCCCATGGGGTAAAAGACTCTCCAATAAGTTGGAGTGACCAACTAATGGCACTAATGCTTGAATATCCGTCTAAGCAAGTTACAAACCTGCATCAACAAACAATCAGTATTGACTGGCAAAAATTTTCTAAAAATGTATTTATTTGCTCTACGGCGGGGAAACAATTAGGTTTTGAAATTGGCACAAGAATAGCTAATCAAACCAACATAAAAGGTGTTCATGTTATTGGCCATAGCTGTGGAGCATTTGTAGCTTTAGGTATTTGCCAAGGAGTGAAATCAGGTAACACCAATATTGTAGTACAAAGTACTTACTTAGATCCGGTATCTGTTTATGGAGGCATATTCTGGGATTATGGTTTAGAGCACTTTGGCAGCTGTGCAAATTTCAGTGACAGCTATATTGATACAGAAGATGCTATTCCTGGTAGTAATCAGGCTTTACAACATTCTATAACCTTTGATGTGACAAGTATAAGACTTAATAGCGACTACAATATTCCACCGCATGTTTGGCCAACAAAATACTATATTGAGTCATACAAAAAAGAAGAGGTACCTATATTTTTCAACGCGATAAATAATATAAAAAATAGCTTTCCTCAACCACCACTGACGCTAAAACACAGTAACTGAGTAAGCTATATTCCAATAGACAAATATATTAGCTAATATTTTGTGCATGAATTGAACGGATTAAATTAGTAACCCAATTAATATATTGGCGATGTATTTTTGTGCCATTATATTTTAAATTCGTCGAATCTTTATATTCAATAGAAAAGCTTTTATCATCATGTGTGATCAATACAACAAGTTGATGTGTACGAATATCGAGTGTGGCTAATATTGCATTTTCTGATGTTACTTTTGTTTTCCAACCTAATGTTACAGCAGCTCTGACAATTGACCTTTCAACACTCTGGGTGGTGTTAGAGGCATTACCATATTGAGCGATAGTTTGGTTATCAAAGTTTTTTACTGGCACTGTGGATTTACACCCCACAAGAAAAACAATAATGATTGTGGATATAACAATTTTTAATTTAAACACTTGTATTCCTTTATAATTTATCTAAAAATTTTTATTTATTATTTTGCGCATTAATATCCAATGGATATTCCAAGATTATACTATTAAAAGCGATGATAAAACAAAGCCTCAAATGATTACTAACCATGATTTTATTGACGTTTTCAATCTCATAATCTGCTCTACTTAAACATAGCAATAGAGAATTATCACTATATACGTCAATTATTAATTTACCTAAATGCAGTATAAATCAGACTATTTCAAGTCGATCACGACCTTTAGCTTTTGCTTGGTACAATGCAGCATCAACTCGATTAAGTAATGAGACTATTGACTCATTTTTCTGATATTCTGTAATACCAAAACTTACGGTAACAGCATTTTCTTTATCATTTTCACTAAGGTGTTTTTGAATACGTTCAGCAATAGCTACGGCAGAATTTAATTCAGTGTCCGCTAACATAATGAGAAACTCTTCTCCTCCCCACCTGCAAACTGAATCACTTTCCCTAGAGTGATACTTACATATTTTCGCTACCTGACAAATGACATTGTCACCAACTAAATGGCCAAAGGTATCATTGATTTTTTTAAAGTTATCAATATCTATTAGTATCATTGACAGGTGAGTATCTTTTCTTTTTGTTTGCTCTATATTATTTTCAAGAATGGGATCAAATGCTTGACGATTAAGTAATCCAGATAATTTATCTATCGTTGCCATTGACTCTAAGCGTTTTTGATATTTATTAAAAGTGAAGTGAGCGATCAGTAATACCCCTGCAGTTACCAGTATGCTGAGTAAAATATTAACCATTAAAGTATCAGTTAACTTTTTTTCACTCGGATCTGAAGTCTGCTCTACCACTAAATACCAGTTAAATTCTTCGATATATCGGGTATTAAGGTAGATCGTTTTTCCTGAATATCGATATTTAATTGAATTACTGGTATTCTCTAAAATAGTTGATGCGTATTCTTTAATTCCCGGACGTTGGTACAGATCTAAGCTACCAACGAAACTATCGCCATTGAGTTTGATCTTCCCTGCTCTATCAACCAAATAAACACTACGCTGATACCTTTGCTGATAGCTTTCAATTAACTGCTTAACAGTATCCAGTGCTAAACCAACGCCAGTCACACCAATAAAGTTATTGTCATAATCAAATACTTTATAATTAACAAAGACTACGAGCTTGCCATCGTCTGCAGTATCATTATCTACGTTTACTTCATAAGGTACTGACTCAGAGAGATTTTTTACATGAAAATACCATTTATCTTGACTGTCTTCTTCAGATATCTTTTTTATGATCCCGGTTGAATGATAATAATTTCGCGATGCTTCACTAATAAAGTAGCTCGTTACTGTTTGGTATTTTTCTTGAATTTCATTAAGGTATTTAACCAAATCTTTGGGGTTATTTTCACCGTTTATTTTCCAGTCTCGCACAAAAGTATCTTGCGCCATTAACGAAGAAATAAAGACAGGTTTAAATAAATCGTGCTGAATTTCAGAATAAATATTATCTGTGGTTAAGGGCATCGCATCATTTGAAATTGTTGCTTCAATTGACTCATGTGCAACACGATAACTGAGCCAACTGGTGGTAACAAAACCTGACAATAGTAATATGGCTAAAAGTAGACTAAAGCGTCTCCGATTATTGGGCATTTAAAGGTTACCGGAATAAAGAAGTTAGAGTATTGTGAATGATAGTCTTAACATTACAAGTTATTTATAATCAGACTTGCCTTTATCCATTGATATTAAAGATTAATGCGGCCTTTAATATCTGTATTACTTATAAATTACACAGCATATTAATATTTAAATCGAGAATGCAAAAACATAACCATTCCAAGTGGCCATGGTTTTCATGTATTTACCTTGATAACCGTTACTGATTTAGTAACACTTTCACATTTTTCTATGTGCCATTAATGGAACCAGATATATTAATGGAGAATCCCCTTGTGCACCTTGTCACAAAATATTAGCTAAACCGAAACAATCACTTTAACAAACAGTTGATGCTTCATTTTTTTAAACAATTACTCACTTAATGATTAAAAGTTCGTTAGACTTGTCCAGCAAACTTTTTCTTATATTATCAATACAACATTATTTCCCTAGGAGCACTTAGTGCCAAGACCTTTAGATACGTCAGACAAAAACATTACCGCACCAATAGCTGAAAAAATCCCACACAAAATGGAAATGCATAACCATCAACGAGTGGATAATTATTATTGGATGCGTGATGACCAGCGTAGCAATGAAAAGGTGTTAGCGCATCTGAATAATGAAAATAATTATGCTGATGTTATGTTAGCCGAGCAGAAGCCTTTGCAAGAGTTACTATTTAAAGAGCTTAAAGACAGGATAGTAAAAGACGATAATACTGTGCCAGCAAAAGACGGTAAATATTGGTATCACAGTGAAATTAATGGCGAGCAAGAGTTTTCAAATTATTACCGAGCAACAAGCTTTTCAGGTGAAAGCAAAACCCTGTTGTTAGATGTTAATGAACGAGCCAAAGATCATGAGTTTTATGATTTAGGTGATTTATCTATCAGTCCTAATGATCAATTCATGTCAATGTCGGAAGATACTGACAGCCGTCGAATTTATACCATTTACTTTAAAGACCTAAGCAAACCATCTGACTCACAAGACGCTTATTTAGAAGATACCCTTGTTGAAACCGAAGGAGAAATCGTTTGGGCTAACGACAATCAAACTGTATTTTATGTAAAAAAAGATCTTGAAACCTTATTGGGCACTCAAGTTTTTCGGCATAAATTAGGGTCTCCACAATCTGATGACATCCTCGTTTATGAAGAAGAAGATCACAGTTTTTACATGAGTTTAGATAAGAGCAGAGATGACTCACAAATATATATTTGTTTACACGCCACTGAATCAACACATTCTTTAGTAGTCAGTGCCGATGATCCTGATGGCGAGTTTATGGGTCTAGTTCCTTATCAAGAAGAGCATGAATACCATGCGGATAAAATGGGTGAACATTTTTATATTGTCACCAATTACCAAGCTAAAAACTTTAGATTAATGAAAGCCGATGTCAGTAAAGTGAATGATATTAATAACTGGCAAGAAGTGATACCACACAGAGAAAATGTACTACTTGAGGGTATTGAATTATTTCATAATTTCATTGTGATCACCGAACGAGAACATGGTCAAATTCGTTTTATTATTCACACCACAAAAGGTGAAAACTCAGGTCATCACTACCCCTTATCTTTTGACGATCCGTGTTACTTTGCTTGCCTAGGTGATAACCCAGAGCCAAACAGTACCACCGCAAGATTATACTATTCAAGCTTAACCACACCCGGCTCTTTATTTGAGTTTGATTTAGCTACCGGTGAACGCAAGCTACTTAAACAGCAAAAAGTATTAGGTGACTTTAACAAAGAAAATTATCAATCAGAGCGTTTATTCATCACCGCTCGTGATGGCGTAGAAGTGCCTGTATCCATTGTATATCGTATCAATACGTTTAAAAAAGATGGTACTAACCCACTATTGCAATATGGTTATGGTGCTTATGGCATTACCATAGATCCTGACTTTTCTAGCCAAACGTTAAGTTTACTCGATAGAGGTTTTGTTTACGTTATCGCCCATGTTCGTGGATCAGAAATGCTAGGCAGAGAATGGTATGAATCAGGTAAAATGGCGCATAAACAGAATACTTTTAATGACTTTATTGATGTCACTAAAGCATTAGTTAAGCAAGGTTATGGTGCTAAAGATAAAATATTTGCTTCTGGCGGCAGTGCCGGCGGTTTATTAATGGGAGCCATAGTAAACCAAGCACCTGATCTGTATTTAGGCATTGGGGCTCATGTACCCTTTTTAGATGTGTTAACCACTATGCTAGATGAAAGCATACCACTGACCACTAATGAATATGACGAATGGGGTAATCCGAACGAATCAGAAGCCTATAAAAGTATTTTATCTTATTCACCTATTGATAATCTTAGTGCTCAACACTACCCCAACATACTCGTAACCACAGGGTTGCACGACTCACAAGTTCAGTACTTTGAACCGATGAAATGGGTGGCAAAAATGAGAGAATTTAAAACAGATGATAATCTATTGCTATTTAAAACTGATATGGAAGCGGGTCATGGCGGTGCATCAGGGCGCTTTAAACGTTTAAAAGAAAGCGCTTTGGAGATGAGCTTTTTTATCTCGTTAATAACAGAGTAATAATCGTAACATTGTTATTCACAAGCTCTTTGTGTAACTTGTGAATAACATGAGCAAAATATCCCCAAAATCAACTTGAAAGCACGAGTATCATTCTGGGGTATAGCTTACTTGTAATCTCTTAATACACATTCCCGGGCGCTAAACTTATAACCCAATGCGTGTCCTTCTACTTTCTCTGCCACTAAAATAACATTTTCACCAATAATGCTGACTCGTTCAGTATCTGTTTTTTCACAACGGGAAAGTTGAAAAGTTTCATATTCAAAAACGAAGGTAGCAATAGCTCGATCGAAATCAGTATACTTTTCTTTAGGTTTCGTGACTTCACCATCAAGAATAACAATTTCATCGTCTCCTTTATTGATGACCACTTCATCAGAGTTAATTGAAGCTGCGACCTGCTCTGGTTCTATTAACTCACCTTCAGGTCCGTTTTTTTGATCCTTACTATCAATTTTATTTTCAGTATGTTTTTCAGTGTTCGAACCTTGAGCAGTATCAATGGTCACCCCTGGAATTTTAATATTTAATTCATTGTTATACCAATTGAGGGGTTGCATCAACGTAATCATGATAGGTGGTATTAACAACAAACGGATAAATATAAATAATACCGAAAAACGCTCTATTGCACTTACATTGATCGGATGTAAACGTAATGAATTGAACAGCTTAAGGAATAAAAACCATATATTTCTTATGGAAAACAACAGAATAAAACTCATCAAAGTCAGTAATAACAACCAAAGAGGAAGTACTAAAACGGTAGTAAAACCTTGTGCATAAATCAATGAATCTGGATCAACGCCTGTTATGTAATTGACCTTTCTGGCAGCAACGGCAAGGGTAAAATTACCAATAATTACATATATAACAAAAATAAAACTCTTACCCAGTAGTGTTTGCCAAACTCGGGTAAATATATTCAATAACTCACGTAACATCCCGATCATGGCAACAGAGCCAATTATAAGTAACCCTTGGCTGGGTTCTAATAAAGTCTCAGTTGCTAAAGGTTCGTTAAGTACAATACCTAACATTAGCGCCAGTAAATAAATTTTTTGATTTGAATGGAGTACTTGCCACCAAGAAACCAACTTTTTTGGTAACCAAAGAAAAGTAGTTTTTAACTTTTCAAATAATTCTGTTGGGGATTTTAACGAGGCCTGTAAACGTTCAAGTTGTTTCCGCGGTATAGCTATTTCTTTAGCTATTGGCTCAAAATCTTCATCTTCCATAAAATTGCTATTTCGTTAAAAATTAATGATAAACATTATGGCATTATTAGTCTTTTATTTTCAATAAGATAAATAGCTATCAAGTGTTATTTATTAAATAAGAATATCCATATACTCAATATTTTCCCTAGCCACCCAATTAAGTGATGTTTTAATCATTTTTTAATCGTGATACAGCACTGTTTGAGTACTAGGAAGAGTATATCTTCTTAAAATACAGCCTTCCACTGGTGATCCGACAGCTTGTATTTAGTTTTTTCACTTTAATCTCCTTGTGAATTTTTCTTTTATTTTGCCCTTAAGGTGAGCGATAAAGCAACTTTCTTTTCATTGTAAAAAAGGCAAACTAATAATAGTTTGCTTTTTAACTTGTTCAATAATATTAATCTTGTGCGCCAAAATCATTCAGCTGATTTCTTTTATTGCCCGCCCTATTCCATCAAGGGTCAAAGGAAACATTTTACTGTCGACTAGCTGTTTAATCAGAGATATCGAATGATGATACGACCAATGCGACTCTGGTTGCGGGTTTAACCAAGCTACTTTGGTAAAATGGTTCGTTATAGTATTCATATAATCGGCACCTGGTTTTTCATTCCAGTGTTCAACAGCGCCGCCAGGATAAGTAATTTCGTATGGCCCCATAGTGGCATCACCGACAAATATCACTTTATAATCTGCGCCAAAGGTTCTTATTATTTCTTCTATATCAATAGTTTCAGAATAACGCCTTTCGTTATCTCGCCACACTTTGTCATAAACGCAGTTATGAAAATAAAAGAACTCTAGATGCTTAAATTCGTTGTGTGCCGCTGAAAACAATTCTTCACAGGTATGAATGTATTCATCCATTGAGCCGCCAATATCAAAGAACATTAATACTTTTACTGCGTTATGACGTTCTGGCTCCATATGTACGTCTAACAAGCCGCCATTTTTTGCTGTTGAACTTATGGTGGTATTGATATCGAGTTTTTCACTTGCGCCAGTACGTGCGAATTGTCTTAATTGTTTCAGCGCTAGTTTTACGTTTCTCGAACCGAGTTCACGGTCTTGGTCAAAATTTTTAAACTCTCGCTTGTCCCAGACCTTTACCGCACTGTTACTGCGGTTTTTGTCTTGCCCTACTCTTATGCCTTCTGGATTATAACCATAAGCACCAAAGGGAGATGTGCCACCCGTACCTACCCATTTACTGCCGCCAGCATGGCGTTTTTTCTGTTCTTCGAGTCGTTCTTTTAACGCTTTCATTAATTCGTCAAGGCCACCTAACGACTTTAGCTTTTCTTTTTCTTCTTGGCTTAAGTGCTTTTCAAACTCTTTTCTTAACCAATCTTCAGGTAAAAGTCGGTCAAAAATATCAATCTGTTCAATACCTTTAAAATATTCAGCAAAGGCACGGTCATACTTGTCGTAGTGAATTTCATCTTTAACCATTACAATTTTGGCAAGGTTATAAAAGTCATCTACATCCGCAAAAATAACACCTTTTTTCAAAAGTGATATTAAATCTAATAGCTCACGTAAGCTACATGGAATTTTGTGTTTTTTAAGTGCAAGGAAAAAATCAATAAACACGGCTAGTTACCTGTTTCTTCGGCTCATAAAAGCGAGTTTTTCCAGTAGCGAAACATCTTGCTCATTTTTTAATAAAGCGCCAAACAGTGGGATAATGTCTGACTTATTATCCATTAATATGTCTTTAGATATGTCATCAGCCATTAATAGTTTAAGCCAATCAATTAATTCAGAGGTAGAAGGCTTTTTCTTTATCCCTTTTAATTCTCTTAACTCAAAAAACACTTCTAATGTTTGCGTTAATAAATCTTGTTTAACGTTGGGATGATGAACATCAATAATTTTTTCCATTTCAATTTTTGTAGGAAACTTAATGTAATGAAAAAAGCAGCGTCTTAAGAACGCATCGGGTAATTCTTTTTCGTTATTTGAGGTAATAATAATAATGGGGCGTTGTTTTGCTTTGATGACCTGTTGAGTTTCATAAACAAAGAACTCCATCTTATCGAGTTCCTGCAATAAATCGTTCGGAAATTCAATATCTGCTTTATCAATTTCATCGATAAGTAATATAGGTCTTTGTTCTTCTTCAAACGCCTGCCATAACTTGCCTTTAACAATATAGTTACCAATATCGTTTACACGTTCATCGCCTAGTTGGCTGTCACGCAATCGCGATACGGCATCGTATTCGTATAAACCTTGTTGCGCCTTGGTGGTCGATTTAATATGCCATTGGTATAACTTACAGTTAAGTGACTTCGCCAACTCTTCAGCTAATTGTGTTTTGCCGGTTCCGGGCTCACCTTTAATTAATAAAGGTTTTTCTAGCGTTATAGCGGCATTAACGGCTAAACGAAGATCGTCTGACGCAATGTAATTTTCTGTGCTGTTAAACATGTTATTACCTATTTAAGAATCTATTGATAGCCTAGTTAAGAACTTATTCAGCTGACAATTTTGTCTAAGTGAGATTCATTGAAACTATCATTGAAATTTAATGGATGAATTGATTTGGCCTAGATAAGAAAATACTAGTGATGGTATTAGTAATAATTATTATTGTAAGCGCACTTCTACACGAAATAATAACACCAATAAATGTAAGTAAAAAATAAAAAGACTATTTTACTTAACTATTTTCATTATATTTAACTTAGCACTTTAAACTTGACAGGTTGACCTGTTAGCAAAGTATCTAGCTAGTTAGGTTAGATTTGAATATGCCAATAGAAGGATTTATTACTGATAATTAAATATCGCTAAACTTAAAATATCGCTATACAACCCAAACAAACAATTCTAACCATTATTATGAGCTATACTCATAAATACATATGATAATCGGAGTTAATCAGCACAACAGCTCATAGTTTTATACAAATATGTACAGCACAAGATAGTGTATCTTATTGGTATTATTCATAAGAAAGGGGATCATCATGGTTAAAGCAGAAGTTAATAAACAACTTGTTAATAAACGCCCATTATATTTACCTCCACTTCTAAAGACATTACCGCCTGAATAGCGCACTCAAAAAAGCCAGTATATTGATACTGGCTTTTTATTTTTCTCTGTGTTCCTTCCTAGCAAATATTTAAACACCGACAAAGTAGCCAGGTTAACAGTTTAATTAGTTAGTTTATTTAAGTTTAACGATACTTGTACCAATAATAAGCACCCTGTTACGCCAAGCCCAAGACCAATACCCATCCATATGCCTTGTAATTGAAATGTCTGCATTAAATACCATGCCGCTGGTAAGCCTGCCAACAAGTAACCTACACCTGTGATAAGTGCCGGAGCAAATACTATTTTCATACCTCGTAAGATATTTAAACCCGTTAATTGCCAGGAATCAACGACAAAACAGGCGGCAGCCACTAACATTAAACTGGGTAAAATATCGACCAATTCCGCAAATAGCGCATCGTCAGGTTTAGCAAACCACTGCGACAACCATTCAGGGTTAATCGTGAACATCAGGCCTATTAATACACTAGATACTGTTGCCAAGATCAAACCATTACGAGCGATGTTAATGATGGTTTGCTTGTCTTTATTACTACCGAATTGGTTACCCACTAATATTGAGGTTGCCTGAGCAAAACCATAAGAAATACACCAAGAAAAGCTTAAGATTTGCAAAGCAATTTGATGCGCGGCAAGTGATACCGCACCTAAAGTACCTGCCATCAAGCCAGCACCTGAAATTAATGCAAACTCAGTCAATGTGGCCAAAGCAACAAATGCTCCCATGAACATTAATGGTTTAACGGTTGTGAGTTTATACTCAAACCATTTATTCCAAGGCTTGTACGGTAAAAACTTTGGCTGACGAAATAACCAAACGCCATAACAAATAGCCATCAACCAAGCCGCTAACGAAGTACCGTAACCTATACCAACAATGCCAAAATCAAATACAAATGCGAGCACATAGCTAATAATAATATTTAGTATGACAGTGATCACCGAAGCCCATAAAACTGAACGAGGTGCTCCAAAAGTAACCGCCAGCCCACGAAATACCACAATCAATAAGTTAGGTAACATTGACCACTTTAATGCATGTAAATAGAGCATGCTAAGATCAACTATCTCGGCTTCTTGCCCAGTCATTAGCAATAAAGTCGGTAATAAGTAAAATAAGGGTAATAAAGCGAGACTTATCATCACAGATAATAAAATGGCACCTTTTAAAATCCCTCGAATTTCAACATCATTACCAGAATTATGCTGTTTTTCACCATAGGCTATTGCTAGCAGATTAGTAACCGCTCCTATTAGGCTCATTACTACAATAAAAATAAAACCAAAAACAGATCCCGCAAGGCCTCCAGCAGCCATGGTAATAACACCAATACGTGCCATCATCCAAATATCTGAAAGTACCATTAATTGTGCGACTAACTGTGAAATGATTAAAGGTACTGCAAACTTAGCTAGCTGCTTCACGTTTATCCCCTTATATTTTGTGAACTTTCCTCAAGAGCTACAAATTAAATGAATGGTTATTGGTTTTCAAACGAGTAATATGCCAATCTAGGATGCATAAAACTCATGCCAATTGATATTCACGAGAAATCCATGCAACGCCATGCACTTAAGCGCCACTATAATCTTCCGCATTCCTTAAATACTTTACGAGTATTTGAAGCTGCTGCCCGATATTTAAGTTTTACTCACGCCGCCACCGAACTTAATGTCACGCAAAGTGCGGTAAGTAGGCAAATACGCCAACTTGAAGATAATCTTGGCTTTAGCTTATTCAATCGTTTGCATCGTGCTTTGGAGCTGACCAATGAAGGCAGTGAATTGTCAATGCTGTTATCGAGACAATTTGGTGAATTAAACCGGACAATTTATCAATTGGCACCGTCACTACAAAGTGAACTTAAAATCAAAGTGGAAACCAGTTTGGCAGCACGATGGTTGGTGCCTAGGCTACATAAATTTAGAAAGCGCTACCCAAACCTACAAGTGAACTTAACACTTGCTTGGTTTCAAGCTGGAGTAAATATCAATCTGGAAAGTGGTGGTTATGATGTTGCCCTATTTGGAGAAAAATATCCTGACGCCCGATATGCCGACAATAACCTACGTAGAGAATATATGGCGCCGATATATCATTCTTCGTTATGTGAAAACCAGCAACGACTCACGGTTCATCAAGCAACTAATCATGTTCATATTCATCCAACAGAAGACAGATCAGACTGGAAACAATGGTTAGCGTTAACAAACAATAATGATCAGAACCAAGATAAAGGTATTACCTTCAACAGTTTAGATTTAGCTATTATTGCCGCAACCGCGGGTGAAGGCGTAGCAATGATGGATTTAATGCTGATATTAGATGAACTGGAAAACAACGATCTTTGTCTACCCGAGCGGGTACAAATAACTCAAAGCCCATGGCAGTATTATTATTATGTAGCCCCCGAAACCAATGCCATTAATGATATTAATCTCTTTATTGCTTGGTTAGAAGAAGAGTTCAGCCAAGATGAACAAAGACTGATTAAACTCGCCAGCGAAAATGGTTGGTCTATGCCGAATGTAAGTAATAACCCTTAGTTAAAGCTATCGTGCCAATGTATCTAGAAACTACAGATTCATTAGCTTTCTTGCCCTCATGAGCAATAACGGGTTTAGACTTAATATAAATCAAACTAAAGCAGTCACCTGATAATTTTGATGTCATCGCCGCTTGGCATCCACGTTATAATGAAGGTGCGCTACAAAAGTGGGTGATATCACTACTGCAAGTTGAGTAATAAACCATTCCCTAATACCAAGCATAAAGGTCGATAGAATTGTCATAATAACTCAATACCTGCGGATTAATCTAAAGAGACATTGATATTCTGAATCTCTTACGTCAACTAAGCCGCACAAATTGATCATTAATAATTAGATGAATGGCCTTTTTTGAGGTTCAGGAGCCCGCCACGGTAGTGTCCATTAATGTATGGAGTGTATGAGCCCTGCCAGCTTTCTATTGCCAATTTTACTAGCGTTCAACTAAATAATGGCTTAATAAAGCTATGTAAATACTTTCTGCAGTTTAGCTTTAACGGAGCGCCAATGAGTTAAAGGTATATCAGGAGCTTTCGACAAGAGATATTGGTAGTCATCATCGCTAAGTTGAACTTCACCGCCATGAGCAAGCAAAATGGATTTAGGCTGGAGGTTGTTTAACTTAGTCAGTGAGGTTTTATAGCGATTAGGATAAAAAATTGGAAAAGGCGGAATAAAACGTCCTTTTACTTTCACCATTAGATCAGCTACATAAATAAGCTTACTTGGTTGGTGCAGTAAGGAAATATCTCTGTCGGTATGCCCTTGAGTATAAATGACCTGCCATTCTGTAAAGCCGGGTAAAATATCACCATCATTTATTTTTATGTCGGGCTTCAGTTTGGAAGAGTACCAAAGATTTTTTACTGGTTTATTTTTACGTTCCGCAACCCAGCGAGTCAATGCCATATCGGTCAAGTGCATTAATAATCCATCTAAACCTGTATACCAATGCCCAGAAACATTGGCACTGGCAATTTGACAACCGGTTTTTTTTCTCAATACATGAGCAGCTCCAGCATGATCTGGATGCATATGAGTGACGACAATGAGTTTAAGATCCGATAATGGACGATGTAATTCTTCTGTTATAAAGGTCTTAATTGTTTCGACATCAGCACGGCAGCACCCATCGAGTAACAATAATTTTTCAGAATATTCTACTAAATATATAGCCTGAATATACCCTTCAATTTGGTGCAGTTTCATTTTATAAAGATCATTAGTTTTTATATTGTTTATTTATAACAAGCTTGATCCATAAATTCAAACGCTCGTTTTAATTTTTCTCCAATTTAATCCTTATCCGAATGTATATAAGTATAATTACCTTGAAAATCTTACTTTTTTGTTAAATGACATTAAGGTTGCTGGAAAAGAAAAAATAAATAAAAAAACCGCGACTCGTTAAAGTTGCGGTTTCTTAGGATGTGGTGGTGAGAATGGGACGAGTGTGGGCACTGCTTTTATTCAATAAAATTGCCAGAGCAATAAATTTAATGATAGTCCCCGGCCCTTAAAAATTGGTGCGCATAATGTCACTACTGGCATGTTTAGTTTTAGACAATGCTTGTAAGTCACCTGAAACCGCATAGTCATAATACCCCATAGATTTCATCTTATGGGCCTGTTTATGTAGTGTTTTAAACGACTCTAAACGCAATAACTCACTTGGATTTTCGCGAGACAGGCAATAAAAATTGTTACCATCTACCCGCATTGTCATGCTTTGACGAAAAATAGGATTTTTACAGTTTAATGCTGATGGGGCTAGCACATTATTGATAAATATCTCCATGTCCTGATTAATTAATACTTGCTGTTCATTATTGCCCAATGCAAATGCCCATTTCTTATCAAAGGCTGTGGCAATTGAAGTGGTCAAATCATATGTAAATAATTGCCAATGCTCATCTTCGTATTGACTATAAACCAGGGTTTGCTCATTTATCCAACTAACACTGTAAGCTGGTAATGACAGTTCAATGGTTTTAATTACTTGCAAAGATTGAACATCAAAAATGAGCAGACCATTGCTGGTATTAGCTAGTAGGGTTTTATCATCAAAAGACCAGTGCAAACTATAAAAACTGCGCCCTTGCTTGGGCGGTTCAATAGAGGTTAGTTCATCAGTATCTAAATTTTTCAGCCAAATTTTACTGTAACCCGAACGTTTAGAAATAAAAGCTAACTGTTTATTGTTATGAGATATTGCGGGTAAAAAATCAGTGACCGAAGAATTAAAATCAGTTACTGATCCTTGGTTTATTTCAATGTCACTGTTAAACAGGTATGAACTAAAAAGATAATCATGTTGATTGTTTATCCGTTTAGCGTCATTTATTCGACGTGTATCTGAGACTAATACCACTGAGGTTTTTTTATCGAGATCTGTTTTAAGTAATTGGTATGACGGATGCGGTCCCTGATGAACAATATGTCCACCTTGGTGTGCCCACAGTGCATTATCAATAAAGTAATCAAATGCCATCAGTTTATGAAAACTACGTTTGGATAAATCCATTTCATAAACGCTGGTATTTCCTGGGGTTTGATCACTTAATAATAACAGCCGGTTTGTCGTTGCTGAAAAATCAAAATGATGGTTACCTTTGCCAACAGGCTCAGGTTGCGCTAAACGTTGCTTTTCGCCGGTGGCAATATTTAACTGATAAGCAATATAGGGTGCGTATCGATTGCTACGTTCAACAAAATAGAGAGTCTGATTATCATTACTGTAGGCAAAGTTACTAGTGCTATTTTCAAGACACTGATAAATACTACGTGGTGGCTGCGCCCTACCATTAATAAAGTCTACTTGATGAAATTCACACACACCTTTATTGCGATACAAATACACAACTCGGCTATCATCAAGTGACCAATGCCCCTTGCTTGCTCGACCATTAGCTAAACTAATTTTTTGCGGTGTACCATTAGGTAAAGTCATTAAGAACAGGGGTTGCTGTTTATTCGCGTAACTTGAGTAAATAAGCTTTTCGCTATTATTTGCCATTTCAGCATCAAATTGATCGCTAGATAATCTTGTTAAAGGTGATACCCGTGGATTTTTATTTGCCGCATTGTCTGACTTACTCATGAAAAAATAAGCAATAAGGAATATCGAAATCAGAATAAGTAATATTGTTAGCGGCCGATTTTTAAAAAAACGCTGCTGTTGAGTATCAACTTGCTTAATCTCAGGCGCTAATGTTTCATTATCAGGTATTTTCGCGCCGATCATTGCCACTGAATTTGATAATTTCACTACTTGTTCAGCCGGTATTAATTCTGGTGTGATAATAAATCGGTAGCCTATTTTAGGCACAGTAGCTATATATTGCTTAATCTTACCCTCATCAGTAAGCGCTTTACGTAACAGGGCAATCACACGATTAATGGCATTGTCTGTGACCAACTGGCCATGCCAAACTTCGGTGAATAACTCGTCTCTACTAATATTTCTTTGTGGGTGTTCACATAAATAGGCAAGTAAATTGGATACTTTCGGCTCTAATACTACTTCCATTGATGTGGAAGAAAGTACTCTCGTATTTGCATTAAATTCAAAGTAACCAAACTTCCAGAACATTTATTTCCCTTATTTTAAATAAACTAACTTATTGAAAAGTATATAACATCATAAAAAATCATCTAATATCACTTTAAAATCATGACTTAACATTAGTCAGTAGCCACAATCCTCAACATCATAAATTGTTAAGGAATAAAACACTATGGTTTCCATTTTTAAACGCGCTAAATATATAACAAAATTGCAAAAAAGTATCTTATGTCTATCACTAATAATTACTGCTGCGAGCAGTAATGCTCAAAAAGTTACCACAGAGAATTTTTTAAGCACATTAACGTCTCATTACCAGTCAACAAATATGATTAATAATTTTTCTATTGACTATCAATCTAAGGGAGCTTCCGGGCCACAGAGTTATGAGCATAACAAACCAACTAATTCACAAAGTCACAAAATAGTGGATGTTGACGTAAAGGATAAAAATTACTTTTTACACAATACCCGTAGTGGTTTTCCTGGTGGCTTTGTTTTTGAAACCAAAGAGTACCAAAAAGGCAAGACCAGACACCGTTATGACGTTAATGGTGTTTTATATGGCAAACAAGTATTAGCCCTAGATCCTAAATTTGGTTTTCAAAATAAAGTAGATGAAATTAATGAAGTTTTGGATGTATTTGCCATTAAAAGTTTACTTGAAGGTAAAATGAATGGCGATATGGTTAAGACCAGAATAGATAACATGTCAAACGAAGCAGTTGTGGAACAAAATAGTATGAGATTGGGTAAATTAACCTATAAGTTCAAATTAACACCATTGAAATTAGTCTCATTATATAACGAAAAAAATGGCCAGTTATTCAACTATAGCCAACATGTGAATCGTAATGGTATTGAATATGCTAGCCGGGTCGCTTTGAAAGAAAGCCATTATCAAAGTAAAATTTTAATTACAAGCTTTACTAAAAAAATGAGTATTAATGCGAATAAACTGACCATTCCTATGGGTTATGGCCCGATTGTAGAAACGGGTAAAAAAGCACTTAAAACAGAAATGATCGCTAAGGATTTATATTTAATCAGTAATGTTAGAGACCGTTATGTTGCCTTTAAAGTTGATGATACCGGCATTATGGTCTTTGGCGCACCGAGCTCAGATGCAATGTCTGAAAAAGTAATCTCGCATATTAACAAGCAGTTTCCGATGAAGAGAATTAATACGGTTTATATAACGCATCATCACAGTGATCATATTGGTGGTTTAAACGCTTATGCCCAAAAAGGTGTAACAATTTTAGCTGACCAGCATAGCATTGCTGCGATTAAGGACTATGAACGATTTGCAGACAATATTACCGACTTTACTTTTCGCGCATTTGAGCACAAAGAAATGATCAATGGCGTGCGTTTTTATATTCCTGAAAATAGCCACGCCAAAGGTCAAAGTTTTGCTTATTTCGAACAATCAAAAATTATCTATGAAGGGGATTTATTAGAGATCCCATTCGATAATACTATCGCCACTTATATGTCAGCTGTTGAAAAACAGTTTGTCGAATTTGTTCGAATGGAGAATTTAAACATAAAGCGCATTATTGGTCATCATCGTAACGGCAATATTTCCCCTGAGGTGATGAATGCCTATTATGACGCTAATGTTGATGTTGATGCTATGCACACGATGGTGAATGAGTAATTAATATAATTACTTATAACCCTACTAAAAAAATAGTGCTGTAAACCCTAAAGAGAACTAGCTCTATATCACTTAGGAAGGCAAAAAACCGCTGACCTTTCGATTAGCGGTTTTGCTAAATGAGTCGGTCAGCATGGGACGAGTATGTTCACAGGTTCTATTCAATCAAATTGGGATTAGAGTAAATTATCATCAAATAAAATGCTAAATCTAAAGTTTTATCATAGCTGTACTAAAAGTATCTCTATGATATTTGGATGTGTCTTAAAATGAGATTTGCTTCTAATGAACACTTTTACCAGAATCGTACATTAACCCTAAGACATGTTTAATGATAATAATGCCTTCTTTTCTTGGTCAAAACAGTCGTTAACAGAAAAATATCACCCAAATATGCCGGTACTTATTGATAACTATCGACTACGTTCGGTTACATGAGTATGTTCAGGCACACCATAGACGATAGTTAATTTTGAAACTGAACCAAATAATTTAACGTTGTTTCTTAAATCGACGTGCCGCTAAACCCATTATTCCTAAAACAAAAATAGCAAATGCCGATGGCTCTGGTAATTCATTTGTAACTGAGGCTAGAGATCTTCCTGTCGAAAGTCCTAGCACCTGATCGCCTGTTAGTGCCGAGTCTAACAACGTTATACCTCCCATCATTCCTTTAAATAACGGGTCGTTCCAATTAGCTTTCCCGAAATACCAATTTTGATTACTGCCCCAATCGCTAAAACTTTCAGCATTGTATGCATTATTCCCCTTAAATAAGCCGTCGAGATAGAAATTCATACCATCCCCACCCTTATTATATGTAACAGCAAAATGATGCCATGAATTGACTTGCGCTGGGACTCCTGGATTAACGGTATAGGTTCGATTATTCGTATCATGGGTTGTTAATTCATAATTCCCGCCTGTTCTTCCACCATTCACCGTTAGAAACAAATCGCCATAACGTCCACTACCGAAATCGAAAAGACGTTCCCACCTATTTGCGGCACCATCAACATAAAAATCGAAAGCAATACTAAAATCGTTTATGGCTAAATCAGGTGTGATAGAAAGGTAGTCATTACTACCGTCAAACAAGTAGGCCGAATTTGAATTTCCATACCTATCAGTAGTTGTAGAGATGCCACCGTGTTCTGTAAGCGAAGTTGTTATTGAGTTTATTAGGGCTGCATTTGCTACATTTACAAACCAACAAACAGTAAATAATAATCCTACTAAAGGAATATTTAAACATTTGACTTTGAAATTTTCAGATTTCATACTTTGAGTCCTTAATGGTATTTTTCATTAATGTTGGAAGATAATAATGTGCATTAAGTTATTATCATTAGCACAACAAACAAAACACATGCCAGAAAAAAAAGAAACAAAAATACAATACCTTATGAGAAACACTAAATAATTAAGTGTTTTTTAAGCTTTAACGTAGCAACTTGCAATGCAACATGCGAAAACAATAATTCATCACCAAAACCACTACGGAAGTTTTATTTTTATTTCTTGTGTCTTCCGCTGAGCGAACAAAGAAACCAATAAATTTTCATTTGTTTGGCTCATCAAAATAAACATGTAAAAACCGATATGCTTAGGTAGCGGCTTTTTGCCCTCACTTAATAAGATAATTTATGGAGTCGAATGGGTATTTGAACTCTACTCGGAGGTTTAATGCTATAAACCCATTGTTTTATATTTGTAATTGCGAAAAACAAAAGGCCCGTTAACTCTTTCGAATTAACGGGCTTTTCTATATGTGACAGAATGTAAGGGACTTCAACTCTACTCGAAAAATGAGCGCTATAAACCCATTATCTATCTATTATAAGCTGCAAAAAGCAAAAAACCCGTTAATCTTTCGATTAACGGGTTTTTCTTAATGTGGCGGTGAGATAGAGATTTGAACTCTAGAAGGGCTATAAACCCTTGCTGGTTTTCAAGACCAGTGCTTTCGACCACTCAGCCATCTCACCTGAATGTCTTAAAACAATTGCTTGCTTGAAGACGAGGCGGATAATAGAGTGTCGAAAAACACTTGTAAAGCATTTATTTTATAAATAAGTTTGTTTGCTAGAATAAACATCATATTGCTAGCAATTTAAGCAATAATTTAAGGTTAACTATGAATAACGATAATTCTCCCGAGAAACTTTGCCGCTGCCCTTGGCTTGATACATCAAAACCTGACTATGTTAAATATCATGATGAAGAATGGGGCGTTCCTGTTCATGATGATCAAAAACTTTTTGAATACTTAACATTAGAGTCTGCCCAAGCCGGCTTAAGCTGGTATACCATATTAAAACGACGTGAAGGTTATAGAGCTGCTTTTGCTGACTTTAATGTTGAAATTGTTGCTAAGTACAGTCATGAAAAAGTTGAAGAGCTTATGCTAAACAGCAATATCATACGCAATCGTTTAAAAATTAATGCTGCAGTTAATAACGCTCAGTGCTTTATAGAGATACAGAAAGAGTTTGGTAGCTTTAGTATATATATGTGGCAATTCGTTAATAATAAAACCATTGTAAATTCTTGGGATAATTTAGCCGACTACCCCGCTACATCAGCTGAATCTGATGCTTGGTGTAAAGATTTAAAGAAGCGTGGCTTTAAGTTTGTTGGCTCAACAATTTGTTATGCACATATGCAAGCTTGCGGTATGGTCAATGATCACAACAAAGACTGTTACAAACGCTCACAAATTATCAATGAATATCAGCAGGTCTGAACAACTAAACCATAGTAATTTAAAAATCACCGTGCCATAATATGTCCAAATGTCTTTAGTAAAATTTAAATTTAACTTGAATTTTACTAAAATGACCTTATCTAAAAAGTATAACCAAAGTTATCAGAGGAAGTTTTATGCAATCAAATATTAGTTTACAGGGTAGCAAAAGTTCGGCTATCGAAATTAACAAGGTACTTAAAAATACCTATATGTTGTTATCCATGACATTAGCATTTAGTGCTGTTACTGCCGCTATTTCTATGGCAATGAACCTACCACGTGGTGCAGCACTTATAATGACCTTAGTCGCTTTTGGTTTGATGTTCGTTGTAAACAAAAAGGCTGATTCAGCGAGTGGTATTTTTTGGATATTTGCTTTCACCGGTTTAATGGGTGCCTCTTTAGGACCAATGCTTAGTCACTATGCTGCAATGCCTGGCGGTCCTTCAATGATAATGCAAGCACTAGGTGGAACAGCGTTAATATTCTTTGCACTTTCTGGCTACGCGTTAACCAGTAAAAAAGACTTCTCGTTTATGGGTGGTTTTTTAATGGTCGGCTTAATTGTTGCTGTCGTTGCCATGATAGCGAATATGTTTTTCCAAATACCTGCGCTTTCGTTAGCCATTAGTTCTGCAGTTATTATGATCATGTCGGGTTTAATTTTATTCGATACAAGCCGTATTATCCGCGGCGGCGAAACAAATTACATTCGTGCAACGATTTCACTTTATTTAAGTGTTTACAATATTTTCGTTCACTTGCTAAGCATGTTAGGCATTTTGGGCAGTGATGATTAATATCTCAAGGTCATAGAATGTAAGCTGATTATTGCTTATAATATTAAACCTCGTTGGTCTTATGATCACCGAGGTTTTTTTATAGTTAATTATTTGTTTTTGAACATGTAGGACATTTTGTGAAAAATATCGCTTTTGTTATCACCACCCCTCCCAATAGTAATTTGACCGCTACAGCTATCAATATGATCACAACAGCGTTATCAATGAAGGTGAGTGTTATCGGGGTCTTTTTCTATCAAGATGGCGTATTAAATGGTAGTAAGCACCTTGCGCTACCCAATGACGAATATCAAGCACATCAGCAATGGCAACAACTACATCTCACTTATGATCTTCCATTACATTTATGTGCAACCGCAGCAGAAAAGCGTGGCCTAAGTGATGATATAGATGATGGCCAAGCGACTAATGTTCATCAGGCTTTTACGTTATCGGGTCTAGGCGAACTTGTTGAACTAAATGTTAAAGCCGATCGTCTGATTCAACTTTGAGGCAATTACTATGTCAGTAACTGAAAAGTCAGTCGCTATTCTTAATGCTAGCGCACCATTGTCAAAGGCTAATGCTAAAGACTCTCTCGATGTTGCCCTTATTTTTGGTTCTTATGAACAAGCCATAAGTTTATATTTTCAGGGGGACGGGGTTTATCAATTAATAGCCGAGCAACAACCAGAACTGATTCAGCAAAAAGACTTTTTAAAAACCTTAGCGGCTTTAGAGTTTTACGATATTGAGAATATATATGTTTGTCTTCATTCTCTTAATCAACGTGGTTTATCTGATAATTTTTCAATTGAAAATATACAAGTACTTAACCCAAATGATTTTTCAACATCATTACACCAACATCAAACAATATTAAGGTTTTAATCCGTCATGAGTATGCTTCATTTAGTACGCACTTCAGCTTTTCAAACCAATGATTTTCAGCAATGTCTTGACGTAGTACAACCAACAGACACTATCGTTTTACTTGATGACGGTTGCTACAACCTTAGTCATAACTTATGGCAAGAAGCTTCGAATAAAGTTGCCTTACCTGCTCTTTATATTATTGAAGCCCATGCTCAAGCTAGAGCAATCGTTATTGATAAAAGCAAAATTAACACCTTATCACTCGATGCATTAATGACATTAATTTGTGAAACTGAGAAGTCGGTAACCTGGCAATGAGTTTAGTCTTTAATGAACAAGAAGTCGCAACCGACAAGCAAGGTTATTTAATTAACTTTAAAGACTGGCATAGCGATTTAGCACAGTTAATTGCCGATAAAGATGAATTAGTATTAACAGAGTCACATTGGGAAGTTATACGCTTTGTCAGGGAGTTTTACCTGACCTATAATACTTCACCTGCAATAAGAGCATTAACGAAAGCGATGAAAGCTGAGTTTGGGGAAGAAAAAGCTAGTAGTCGATATTTATATCGATTATTTAAAGAAGGGCCAGCTAAACAAGCGACAAAGTATGCTGGCTTACCTAAGCCAGCACGATGTATTTAATTGTTTAAAAAAGACCCAGATATCAATGCTAAACTTTAATATTGATATTATGACCACTATTACCAACGGTCGGTAATGCCACTGAATCAGCACCAACAGCAGAAGCAATGAGCTTTAACGCCATTTCCCCCTCAAGCTCTTGTTGGCTTTGTGATAACTTAGCGGTTTTTAACGCATGCCCCGTCGTAATATTAGTTTGAACACCTTCAGTATTATTTAATGATATTGACATAAAACCTCTCAGATTTAGCTATTCAACATAACGGGTTAGAACAAGTACAACATTTGTCACAAACTATATCGACACTGTCTATAATAACTTTAGGTATAGAAAAGCATTTAAGCAAAAGCTGATAATAACGCTTCAACCGGATGACGGGTTTGCATCTTGCCTAATCGTTTTACCTGACTTCTACACGAGTACCCTGTTACTAATACTTGTTCAGTCTCTAACTTAGCTAACTTTTCCTGCCAGCTCATTTCAAATAACGCTTTTGAATTATCAAAGTTCACTTGCTCATGGCCGTAAGTACCTGCCATACCACAGCAGCCCACAGAGACGTTTTGTAGCGTTAAACCGAATAGTTCAAAGATATCATGCCATTGCCCTTCACTGCCTGCTAATGCCGTTTTTTCGGTACAATGAGCAAATAATTTATAAGGCGCTGGTTGCTTGTTATCAACTAACATTGAAAGTGCCGCTTGAGTGTTCTGATGATCGATCACAGTTAATAGCCACTCGTGCGCTAATAACACATGAAAGTCACCGCGCTTATCGCCAAGTGTTTGTTTGTATTCATCTCGGTAACAAAGTGTTAATGATGCGTCTAATCCCAGCATAGGAATGTTTAGCTGATGAAGTTCATTTAAAAATTCAGCGGTATTTTTAGCGGTATTGGCAAATTTGGCTAAAAAACCTTTGACATGTTGTGGTTTTCCGTTCGGTTTGAACGGTAATAATATCGGTGAAAACCCTAACTTTTTGATGAGTGCCATCATGGCCTCAACAACATTTGCATCATAAAAAGAAGTAAACGGGTCTTGAACAATCATTACATGATTTGCTTGCTGCTCTGCGTTGAGATTTTTCAAATAGGCAAGATCAAAAGTTTGATACTTTTTATCACTTACTTGCTTTGCTAAAGTGGGCACAGACAGTATTGGTGTATCAATATAACCTATGGTTGCACGTGAAAGTTTGTCGTACCATTTATGGGATAACACGGTATTAATTAACTTAGGTGCTTTTGCCATTAACGGGGTTAAGTTTTCCACGTTAGCAACTAAATGATCTTTCAATGGACGGAAATACCTTGAGTGATATAAGTTAACAAAACGTGCTCTAAAGTCTGGAACATCGACCTTTATCGGGCATTGACTCGCACATGCTTTACAGGCTAAACAGCCTTGCATAGCTTCCATAACCTCATGGGAAAAATCTTCTTTTTGATTAGCAGAAAAACGATTTTTTACTTTATCTAGTAAGCGTTTTATTGACCAATGCTGAATATTTTCTTCTAATGTTAGAATATCTACGCCCTTAGCGTTTAAAAGACGTAACCATTCACGCATCAAGCCTGCTCTACCTTTCGGGGAATGCCTCCGGTCACGCGTTACCTTACTTGAAGGGCACATAGGGCTATTCACGTCATAATTAAAACATAAGCCATTACCGTTACAGTCAAGAGCTGAACTAAAGGAGTCTTTGACGGATATAGGTATTTGACGGTCATAGAAGCCACGTTTAGCATCATCAACTGACACTAACTTTTCTGTCGATTCAAATGGCGTACAAATTTTCCCTGGGTTCATTTTATTTAAAGGGTCAAACGCAGTTTTAATTTTTCTTAATTCAGTAAATAAGTGTTCACCAAAAAATGCAGGACTGTATTCACTACGGTAACCTTTACCGTGTTCTCCCCACATTAAACCGCCATATTTGGCCGTTAATTCAACCACTTTATCTGATACTTCTCTGAGCAGTTTCTCTTGTTCTGGATCGCACATATCAAGTGCCGGACGTACATGTAAAACACCCGCATCAACATGACCAAACATGCCATAGTGTAAATCATAGCTATCAAGTAATGCCCGAAACTCAACAATATAATCAGCTAAGTTTTCTGGTGGAACAGCCGTATCTTCGGCAAAGGCTAATGGCTTTTGACTTCCCTCAGTATTGCCCAACAAACCCACTGCTTTTTTACGCATACCGTAGAGTTTATTGATACTGCTTAAATCTGTAGTGACTTGATAACCAATAACGCCAGTGTTGTTACTGATGTCTTGCGTTAAACGAGCAGTTAATTCTGCAACCTGTTCTGCTAATGCTTCGATACTAGTACCGTTGTATTCAACGATATTAATACCGTCCATTACTTTATTTTCAACGTCGGTAATTAAATCGCTTACCGAATGCCAAACAATATCTTGCTTAGCTAAGTTCAATACTTTTGAGTCGATGGTTTCAACAGAGGTAGCTTTTGCTTCAACAAGCGCAGGAGAATGACGAAGTGCTGAATCAAAACTGTCGTATTTAATAACGATCAGTGTTTTAGCTTTTAATATTGGGGTTAAATTGAGTTTAGCTTCACAAACAAACGCAAGAGATCCTTCTGAACCTGTGATCAAACGTGAGATATCAAGTTGGCTTAGGTCGTCATTAAATACGTTTTCTAAATCATAGCCAGTTAAAAAGCGATTTAAGCGTGGGAACGTTTCTAAAATTAGTGCGCGGTTATCACGACACGAGCTAAGCACTTGCTTAATAATATTACCGTAGCTAGTGGTTTTCTTGGCAAGTTCTTCTGCTTTTTCAATCGCCATGGGCGATGTTGAAAGCAGTTCGCCATTTGCTAATACCGATTCTAGTGATAACACATGGTTTGACGTTTTACCGTAAACCAAAGAGCCTTGACCTGATGCGTCGGTGTTTATCATACCACCAATGGTTGCACGGCTACTGGTTGATAAATCTGGAGAAAAGAAAAAACCATGGGGACGTAAATAATCATTTAATTGATCTTTAATGACGCCAGCTTCAACGCGTATCCAGTTTTCCTCTACGTTAATTTCTAAAATACGGTTCATGTATTTTGATAAATCTACCACGATACCTGGCGTTAAGCTTTGCCCGTTGGTACCTGTACCACCACCACGCGCACTAAATTTTATGCTTTGGTATTTTTCTGAAGAAGATAATAGGCTTATCTCTTGGATATCTTGCTTATTTTTCGGGTGTAGCACCAATTGTGGCAGTTGCTGATAAACGCTGTTGTCCGTAGCTACGGCCAAACGAGCGCTATACTGGCAACTTATCTCCCCTATATATTCACTATTTTCTAGGTCTTGAGAGAATTTTTGATAAAGTGGCGCAATCAGTTCTTGATGTTCTATTGAAGGTAAGCTGTGAGACATAAACGAAAAATATACTGGCAGTTTAATATTGGTTTCAGTATATCACGCTAAATTTATTTATTTGTACAAGGCAGCAAAAAGGCTAAGAATTTTTTCAACTAAACTTATAGTTAAAAAATTCTTAGCCTTAAATAATATGTTCGACTGACTAAAAATAAACAGTAACCTAAATACCACTTGATAGCATAGTTAGGTTATATCTATGTTTACTTAGTACTAGCCTACTTATGGTTTTCAGCGATATATAGCCAGGTTGCTAATACGGTATCTGGGTTAAGCGATACACTATCAATACCTTCTTCAACTAACCATGCAGCAAAGTCTGGGTGATCTGACGGCCCTTGACCACAAATACCCACATACTTGCCACGCGCTTTACATGCTTTAATTGCCATTGAAAGTAACGCTTTTATTGCCGGATTACGTTCATCAAATAAATGGGCAATTAAACCTGAGTCACGATCTAAACCTAGTGTTAACTGGGTTAAATCGTTTGAACCAATAGAGAAGCCGTCGAAATGATCAAGAAACTGATCCGCTAATAAACAGTTCGAAGGCAATTCACACATCATAATGATACGTAAACCATTTTCGCCACGTTTAAGACCATTTTCAGCCAATATCTGAATCACTTTCTCTGCTTCTTCTACGGTACGAACAAATGGGATCATAACCTCTACATTGGTTAAATCCATATCGTTACGAACACGTTTTATCGCTTCACATTCAAGGGCAAAACAATCACGGAAATCTTCAGAGATGTAACGAGCGGCCCCACGATAACCTATCATCGGGTTTTCTTCTTCCGGTTCAAATACGTCGCCACCAACTAAGTTGGCATACTCATTTGATTTGAAATCAGACATTCTAACGATAACTTTTTCTGGAGAATACGCAGAAGCTAACGTAGCAATTCCTTCAGTTAACTTGGCAATATAGAACTCAACAGGGCTAGAATAACCAACAATGATATCGTTAATTTCATCTTTCAAATCTTCAGATTGCTCATCAAAATTTAATAACGCTTTTGGATGAATACCAATCATTTTATTAATAATGAATTCTAAACGAGCTAAACCAATGCCGGCATGGGGTAAACGCGCAAAACCGAAAGCTCGGTCTGGGTTACCCACATTCATCATTATTTTTAAGGGTACGTCTGGCATAGAATCAACTTCAGACGTTGTCACGGTAAAGTCTAACTCGCCTTTGTAGATAAAACCTGTGTCGCCTTCAGCACATGAAACAGTCACTTCATCGCCATTAGCAATAAGTTTTGTTGCATCACCACAGCCAACAACCGCTGGAATTCCCATTTCACGTGCAATAATGGCGGCATGACATGTTCTGCCGCCACGATTAGTAACAATCGCGGATGCTCGCTTCATGATCGGTTCCCAATCTGGGTCGGTCATATCTGTGACTAATACATCGCCTGGTTTGATTTTGTCCATTTCAGCAAGAGAGCCTAGAACCTTTGCTTTACCGCTACCAATTTTGTGACCAATTGAGCGACCTTCACAAATAACATCAGCGGTTGCTTGCAATTGAAACTGTTCCATTACATTCGCGCTTTCACGGCTGCGTACTGTTTCAGGGCGAGCTTGAACAATATAAAGTTTACCGTCTAGGCCATCTTTTGCCCATTCAATGTCCATTGGACGCTGATAATGCTTTTCAATAATTACCGCTTGTTTGGCAAGTTCTTGTATTTCATCGTCGGTTAATGAAAATTGGTTAGACAACTTTTCTTCAATATCGACAATTTCAACTTGCTTGCCATGACTTTGGTCGCTGGTGTAAATCATTTTTATGGCTTTACTACCAATATTACGACGTACAACAGCAGGTTTACCTTTGGCGAGCGTTGGTTTATGAACGTAAAATTCGTCAGGGTTAACTGCGCCCTGCACGACCATTTCACCTAAACCATAGCTTGAAGTAATAAATACCACATCTTCAAAGCCAGATTCAGTATCAATAGAAAACATAACGCCACTTGATGCGATGTCACTACGAACCATGCGCTGAATACCGGCAGATAATGCTACACCGCGGTGATCGTATCCTTGATGAACACGGTAAGAAATCGCTCGATCGTTAAATAGTGAGGCGTAAACATGCTTGATAGCAATCATCACTGCATCGAAGCCACGAACATTTAAAAACGTTTCCTGCTGACCAGCAAAAGAAGCGTCAGGCATATCTTCTGCTGTTGCAGATGAACGCACAGCAAAAGAAGCGTCGTCTGCAAAAGCACCCGCTAATGTGCTGTAAGCTTTTGCTATATCTTCCTGCATTTGCGGTAAAAATGGTGTTTCGATGATCCAGTTACGAATCATTTCACCTGATTTTGATAATGCTGCTAGGTCATCGACATCTAAATTATCAAGGAGCTGATATATTTTGTCGTTGATGCCACTTTGCTCTAAGAACTCATTAAATGCATAAGACGTAGTGGCAAAACCACCAGGCACTTGCACACCTACATTTGAAAGGTTTGAGATCATTTCACCAAGTGATGCATTTTTTCCGCCAACGCGGTCAACATCATTCATTCCTAAAACTTCATACCAAAGTACATTTTCTTGCACGACATCTTCTCCAAAAAAAAGAAACAAAAATAAATAGATTTATGAGTTATATCAGTATATTTATAGCTTAAGACATTTTACACTGCGAACTTTATAAACTGAAATGTTATTTGAAACATTTCAGAATAAGTTACAACGATTGATAATAAAGAGGTTTTAAATGCGCGCTGCTTTTTATATTTCTGATGGCACAGCCATTACATCAGAGGTTTTTGGTCATGCCTTGCTTTCACTTTTTCCAACAGAGTTTGATCACGATACTATTTCATTTGTTGAAACTATTGAAAAAGCAGAAGCTGCCAAGTTAAAAATCAATAAGGCGGCTAAGCGTACTGGTGAGCCTCCTTTAGTTTTTCATACTTTTGTTAATAACGATATCAGAGAAATTATAGATAGTTGTGACGGCGTTATTTATAACTTTTTAGAACACTTTGTCGCTCCATTAGAGAAAGAATTAAAACTAGAAGCTAAACCTACAGCTCATAGAACACATAGCATTCATGAAAATAGTTATGATTACCGCATAGACGCAGTTAATTACTCGCTAGCCAACGATGATGGTACAAACGTCACCAATTATGAACATGCTGATGTTATTCTAGTTGGTGTATCACGCTCGGGTAAAACGCCAACGTCTCTGTATTTAGCGCTTCAGTATGGTATTAAAGCGGCAAACTATCCTTTTACTGATGATGATATGGATGAACTAGCCCTCCCCGACTTCTTAAAGCCACATAAAAAGAAATTGTTTGGTTTAACGATTGACGCACAACGTTTAATTGATATACGTGGTGAACGACTAGCAAACAGTAAATATTCTTCCGCAAGACAGTGCAGGATGGAAGTAAGAGAAGTGGAGAAACTCTATAAGAAAGAAAAAATTCCATTCCTTAATAGCACTAAGTTTTCCGTTGAAGAAATATCTGCCAAAATTCTGAATGAAACAGGCTTACAGCGTTATAAATATTAGCTAGCACATGGGCTAATGATAGTTTTGTTTAAAATACAAAAACGTGAATACTTAAGTAGTATTCACGTTTTCAATTATTAACTTTAGTTAAGTTTTCTTAATTAAAAGCTATATTTTACGCCTGCATGCAATTGACGACCAACACCACTATATAAAGAAGTACCACTGTTCAATCCTGGTAATCCCGGTGGAGCCTTATCAGCTACATTATCTACTCCGCCATAAATATAAAGGCCCTCAGTCGCCACGTAGCTAAAATATAAGCTGTGATAAGTGTAAGACCCTACTTCATTATCAAACCAATCAGGATACTGGTCTGGAGTTGCAACATTGTTAAAGTCACTGCTACCGACATAGTTCATGGTCCAGCTCGCAGTAAAATTATTCATGGTATAAACCGTGGAAAATAACCCTCTGACTTTAGGTGTCCCGGCTCTGTCTGCTTGCTCATCGATATCATCAGGGAATTCAATATTGGTTTGAAATTGACGTTCATCTAAATAAGTGGCTTTTAAATTAAAGTTCAATTCACCGTAGCTTGATAATCCAAGATGATAATTTACATCTACATCTGTTCCTGAAGAGGCAAAGTTAGCGACATTAATTGACTGTGTAGCAACACTAATAATTTGATTATTAGCATCACGTGTCACAAGGTCACAATACTTACTATTTAGTGCAGAACTATCAACACAATTAGATAAAACGTCCGATGCAGAATACGTAGTAATCGCATCATCAATACTGATATCCCAATAATCAATCGCAATGCTTAACTCATCCATAGGATTAAAAACAAGTCCTATCGTTAAAGTATCAGCGGTTTCTGGTTCTAGGTTTTCATTACCATTGCTTTTAACACCACGTGTGCCAAATTCTGCACTTGAGTTAAAATCAGCAGGGATACCTAGCGCTAGACAATTGGCGGCACGATTTGTTGGGTTAACACCTTCATCGAGTCTGCCTGAGTCACAAGCGTCAACCATATCAACAGCACCGACTTGTTCAGGTGAAAATAATTCATTGATATTAGGCGCACGTACCGCATGAGAATAAGTTGAACGTAAACGCACTTGCTCTGTTATTGTCCAATTTAAACCTGACTTCCAAGTAACATCACCACCAGTAACACTATGGTCACTGTAACGTGCTGCTAACTCTAAATCTAAACTTTCAATGCCGGTAACACCTTCAACTAACGGAATTAAAACCTCACCAAATATCTCTGCGACATCAAAACTACCATCAGTTTCTGCTAAATAAGAGTAACTCTCAATATTAACACCAGACGTTGTACCTACTTGTGCAGTACCAACAACGGTTCCGTCGGGTAACTCTTGCGTGGTTTGAGTTAACGCATCAGGTGTACTTTTAGCTGACTCATCACGATATTCAATACCTAATGCAAAATCAACAGTACCTGAATCTAATTCCAACAATTCGCCGTTAATGACGAAGTTTGCAACAAATTGTTCAACCGTTTCTTCGGTATGTAAGTTCACAGAAACAAAGTCTTGTGCTGCAGAAGAAGCTAAGTTGTTTATCGGGTTAAAAGCAACACATCCGCCACTGCTATCACGACAAATGGCATTACCGTTACCGTCATCAATAACATCTAACGCTTGATAATATTTTGATAATAGTAGGTCTTGATTATCAATATCACCTTTGGTCTCACCATATTGAATATAGAAGTCGTAGCCATAATCACCTAACTCGCCATTTCCACCAAACATAAACTGTGTAGTTTCACGCGACGTTGATGAACGAATACCCAGACCAACAACGGCTAATGCAGCTTCTGTATGATTATTTGCTGCTAGTGCGTCTTTTATTAATTGAGGCGTAAAAGGGTTATTAATATTCATTGGAATTAATGGGCCAAAGTTATCATCGTGAAAAACACTGGCTTGTCCAGAAGCCGCCGACTCGACTTTAGAGTATTTAGCTTCAGCAAAAATTTGATGATCATTATTGAGGTAATAACTACCGCGCATGTTTACCAGAAAACGTTCACTTGGCGCAAGCAATGTACTTGTTTCAGAAGTACGAAAGCCATCACCGCCATCACAAGGGACGGTATTACAATTTTGTCCTGAAATAAAATCTCTCGTCTGCCCAGTATTTCTATCTACTGTATAAGTATCATAGCCCGAAGGTCCAAATGGATTGATCGGAGAGTCTGCAAAAATAGGATAAAATGGCCCACTTACTTGAGTAATAGGCAATTGTGGAAGATTCCCTCCCCAAGGTGCCTCATGAGTGCCATCAAAGATATAATCACTATTGGGCACATAAAAAAGTCCTTCTTCACTTAATGCTTGAAATCGTTGATCGACATGTAAAACTGGCATGCCTTGATGATTGGTGAAGGCAGGGTTTACATTGGCATAAGCTCGATCTGCTATTGCTATTTCGCCTTGATCTGAATACGAGGCATTAATAGCAAAGTTACCTTTAGAAAAGTTTTTACCCCAAGTTAATGATAGATCTTCTTTTTCACCGTCACCTTCAGAAGTTTCACCATATGACGCTTCAAATTCAAAACCTTCAAAGTCTTTCTTCATGATAAAGTTGACAACGCCCGTTACTGCATCTGCTCCATATATAGCTGACGCACCACCGGTAATAATTTCAAGGCGTTCAACCATGGAGGTTGGTATTGTGCTCATATCAACAGATGCAGTTCCTGCACTACCTGCCACTTGACGACGACCGTCAATTAATACCAATGTACGATTAGTTCCTAAACCACGTAAGTTTGCCAGCTCTAAACCGGCATTATTAGTATTACCACCATTTTGATGGTTGGTATTGCCGCCAGAAATCCCATCCATTAATGCAGGTAGTTTATTCATGAGCTCGCCGATATTTTTTACACCAAACTGAGCAATAGTTGCTGCATCAATAACTGTGGTAGGAGTCGCCATTTGTGCACTGTTCTGCTTTATTCTGGAGCCAGTAACAGAAATACGTTCAGTAGTCTCTTCTTGTACTTCTTCAGAAAATACTGGCATCGCCAAGGAGGTTGCCATAATTGCTAAACTTAATTTCGATAGTGTAAAACGCATTATATATCTCTCTTATTTTTTATTATTTTAAATTACCTAACACACACTCAGATGCATCTGGAGTGTATCTGAGATATTAATCACATATTTAAAATATAAAGTAAATACGAAATGATATTGATATACGTTCATTGTTTTGCTTTAGTGTAAACAAAGAGGTACATGAAAAATGTGGATAAAATATAGTGTTAAACAAATGAATGAATCGCTTACACTTAATATATTGGTGAAAAAACACCATAGAGGGTAAATTTTAAATTTAGTTGTAAAAACTGGTTCACAATAGCGCATAATTTCGCTATGTTAGCCCCCATATCTATTGCCGATGAGCTGTTTATTTATTTGTCGGTATCAATAAAATTTAAACATTAGAAAATCATGACTATTAAAACGGATGAATTTAGAACCACGCTAATTGAGAACCTTGTAACTCCTGAGGAATTAGCACAGCAAATCCCGCTCAATGATGAAACCGCTAGTTTTATCATTCAAAGCAGAAAAGACATTGAAGCTATTATCAGCGGTGAAGATGACCGGTTATTAGTTATTATTGGCCCTTGCTCGATTCATGACACCACTGCTGCCATTGACTACGCGAAACATTTAAAAGTATTACACGACAAATATCGCAGTGATTTATTAATTGTGATGCGTGTTTATTTTGAAAAGCCTCGTACTACCGTTGGATGGAAAGGCTTAATCAGTGACCCTGATTTAGATAAATCATTTCATGTTGCTAAAGGTCTGAACCTCGCCCGCTCTCTGTTAATGGATATTAATTCCCTTGGTTTACCTGCAGGTACTGAATTTTTAGATATGGTTACTGGTCAGTATATTTCTGATTTAATAAGTTGGGGTGCTATTGGTGCTAGAACGACTGAAAGTCAAGTTCATCGTGAATTAGCTTCTGCTTTATCGTGTCCTGTCGGATTTAAAAATGGCACCGACGGTAATGTACAAATTGCAGTTGATGCTATAAAAGCATCAAGTGTCCCCCATGTGCTTTATTCTCCTGATAAAAGTGGTCAAATGTGTATTTATCAAACACATGGTAACCCTTATGCTCATGTTATTTTACGTGGTGGTAAAGAACCTAATTATCATCAGAGCGATATTGCAGCCGCTTGCGAAACATTAGCAAAGTCTGGTTTAGAAAATCGTATCATGATCGATTGTAGCCATGGCAATAGCTATAAAGATCATAATAAACAAATTGATGTTGCCCGTTCATTAAGAAAACAAATGGAGCAAGGCGATAGAGCAGTATTTGGTGTGATGGTTGAAAGCTTCTTGGTTGAAGGAAATCAAAAAGTGGTTGATGTAAATAATTTGACATACGGCCAAAGTATTACAGATGCCTGTATTAATTTAGACACCAGTGTCACTTTACTTGACGAATTAGCGGCTGCCGTTCAGTCTAAGCGCTAAATACCTATAAAATACAAAAAGCCGCTTAGATTAAGATCTAAGCGGCTTTTCTTTATGTAATATATTAAGTTAATCGTTTTATAAAACCATCACTAGCATCTTCAACTAAGTCGAGAACAAATTTAAAACCTCGAGCACCACCATAATAAGGATCTGGAACTTCTAGTTCTTCATGATTTTCAGCATACTCTAAAAACAGCTGAATTTTTTCATGTTGATGTTCAGGGGCAACTTTCTTAAGATCTTTCATATTATGCTCATCCATTGCTAGCACGATATCAAAGTTGTCGAAGTCTTCTTCGGTGACCTTACGCGCTTTAATTTTATCGAATGAATAACCACGTTCAACACCAAATTTTTGTGCTCTATGATCGGGCTTTTCTCGTACATGCGAGCCTACAGTCCCTGCAGAGTCTATTGTAAGCTTCAAGTTATGCTCATTGGCTTTATGACGAAAAACGGCCTCAGCACTTGGCGAACGGCAGATATTGCCCATGCAAACAAACAATACAGATTTCACGTTACTCAGGTCTTTCAAAATCAATTCCTTTATTATTATCAAACACTTAGAAACCCAACATTTTTATTAAGACTAAAACATCAACTTAATAGGTATCAATAGGTTACATTTTATTTAGAAAAAAATAAAGTTGATTGTATGATATTTTTTTACAAATTGGCGGTAAAAACTTACCTTTTTGTAAACTTTTTAAAGATTACTTTATTCCACGATGATATAGATTCCTTAGCAAATTAATTTTGTAATTAAATGTTGATTAGAAAATACTAATTTTGCACACCAGGAAAATGAGACTTCACGAATTCAATAAGTTATCTACTTTGATTTACAACAAGTTACAAGCCAAATGGCATAGTGAATTTGGCAGCCGACTTAGAGATATTATGTAGTATGGTAAAAATAAGATTGTTGATCAAAATGTACAATAAGCTTCGAGTAGTAAAGTTGAATACTTCCTCACACCAATTACATTACGAGAAGATAATAAAACACGTCTTCTTTCTCATGTGTCCTAATAAATTTTAGTCGGCAATGCTCTAGCCAAGAACGCTAAATTGAAAGCTATCAAAAATCACTTATATTAACGAAGACTATTTTTTTGCTTCTTTACCTTAGCTTGTGGTTAAATGCGCGAATACAATTAATATATACCCACAACTTGCCAACCGATTAACAGTGTTGGCTCTAGTTACTTGCTAATTAAACAGTATGATTAGCGCGATATATTAACCCCACAAATAAATTATTAAGAATATTATGGCTAAAGATAAAACAACTTACGTTTGCACTGAGTGCGGTGAAAATCATCCTCGATGGTTAGGTCAATGTTCAAGTTGTTCAGCTTGGAATAGCATCACAGAGTTTAAAGAATCCAAGGTTATAACGCAGCGCACACCCAGTAAAAGCGCTCATAGAGGTTACTCTAAGCAAGATGCAAAAATATGTAAATTGAGTGAAGTCTCTGATATGGATTTAACTCGGTTTGATACTGGTAGCTCTGAGTTTAATCGAGTTTTGGGCGGCGGCATTGTTGAAGGTTCGGTTATTCTGGTAGCGGGTGACCCTGGTGCTGGTAAAAGTACATTGTTATTAAAAACATGCGCTCATTTAAGCCAAATCGGTAAATCTTTATATACATCTGGTGAAGAGTCTAAAGGTCAAGTAAGAGACCGAGGCTTAAGATTACAAGCAGATATTTCAAAAATTGACATTATGAACTCCGGTGATGTTGAGCTTATCTGTAATGTAATGGTCACCGATGGTTATAAGTTTCTAGTGGTTGATTCTATCCAGACTGCATTTATTAGTTCGCTGCCAAATTCTCCAGGTGGTGTTACTCAAGTTAAAGAATCCGCTGCTATGCTAAACAGGCTCGCTAAAGAGCATGGGGTTACCGTCATTTTAGTGTGCCATGTTTCTAAATCAGGTGATATGGCTGGGCCTAGGGTACTTGAGCACATTGGCGATTGCATGTGTAAAATAGAACCTGAAGCTGATAGTAAATACCGAACACTCAGAACGTCTAAAAATCGATTTGGTGACACAACAGAAATTGCCACTTTTGCAATGACTGCCAGAGGCATGCAAGATGTTGTAAACCCGTCAGCCATTTTTTTGGATAAAGATGGTGCTGAATCAAGTGGCAACATGGCCTATGCATCAAACGATACCGGCAGAACTTTATTAATCAATATTCAATCACTGGTAACTGAGTCTCAAGCTGAGAACCCGATCAGGGGTGGGGTCGGTTTTGACTATAAACGTATGCAAATGCTTTTAGCCATATTGAGAAGTCGGATGGGAGTGAATATTGGTGGTAATGATATTTACGTGAACGTTGTTTCAGGGGTAAATTTAACTAAAGATGTCGGCTCTGACCTGCCTTTGATCCTAGCAATGATATCGTCATCTAGAGAACATAAATTTTCGGTCAATACTATCGCGTTTGGAGAAATAGGTTTAGACGGCAGTGTTAGACCAGTGCCTTCAGGTGAAGAGCGTGTTAAAGAAGCTATTCGTAATGACTTTAAAGTCATCATATTACCTAAACGCAATTACAATAAACGATTAGAAACTAAAGGGGTTACATTGATACAGGCATCACATGTTAAAGATGTGCTAGAAATTTTTTGATATCAGCCATTACATACTAAAAGTAAAGCCAGATGAAAAGAAATATGAACAACCTAATTAAACAATGAATTAGGTTGTTCATCTGAAGTTTCCTGATAAAACGCAGATATGTTTTGCTCACTTTATTACGCGGTTATTTAAGAGAACAAGGTACTTAGTTAACTCTATACGTTCCAACCCCATTAGCTTATGACCATTTTAATTGTCCATAATATTATAAATTATTGATGGATTATCAAGCAAATTTTAAAGGTTGAATTAAGCGTAATTGACAGTGTACCTAATTTGAACAAAATCATTGGGAAACGAAACAGATTTCGAATTTACCAGCTTAATACTTTTATCAACTTTACCAAAAAGTGGAATGCCTTGACCCAAAATAACGGGGGCTTTAGAAATGGTCATTTCATTAATAAGTTGAAGGTTAATAAAAGATGTAATTGTTGCTCCACCGTCAATATAGGCATGTTTAAAACCATTAATTTCAAGTTGACTTATTAGCTTGGGAATATCCCCTGAATACATTTCAACCTTACCTCGTAAGTTTTCAGGAGGTACTTCTATTGAGCGACTTAACACATAGATTTTAGTATCACCGTAAGGCCATTGCTCTGGAGTTAAGTCAAAACTAGAGATTACTTCCATGCATTTTCGCCCCATAATCATGCAATCTACGGATGCAATAAAGCCATTAAATCCCATGTCAGGGCTTGCACTCATGTCTGCATCTAATTTACCCGCAGTATGTAACCAGTCCACACCACCTTCGGGTGTGGCTATGTAGCCATCAGCACTTGTCGCAATATATACAGAACATTTCATGGTGGTTGAGACTCTTAATTTAAGCTGTTTTTAAATAGAAATAAGGGATATTTACATCATGGAACTACACGTTATTCAATCCCTAAATACTTATGCACTTGCACCGACAAACGCCAATTATTTTCAATACAGGTTTTTATTGCCAATGTCGTAGCACGCTCTTTTTGGCTGATCGGTTGTAAATACACTTGGGTATCAACAATATTATGCTCATGTAATAATACTTTTAAATCATCGACATGTTGCTCTGTAGCGACAGGATGTTTTATTTCGTTAGCGCGTACCATTGCAGAGTTAAGGATTTTATAGCCGCCTTTCATGTTCACTTTCGGCGATACAGTTACCCAACATTTTTCTGATACTTGAAGTTCAAAAGTGCCTGATGTTTCTAGTTGGCAAGTAAAACCTTGTTCTTCAAGCGCTAAACAAAGCGGAATTAAATCGACCATAGCCGGTTCGCCGCCGGTTATAACTACATGTTTTGCTTGAAAACCTTGTGCAATAAAAACGTCAACAATATCGCTAACTGAAAGGGCTGACCATGCTTGAGTCTCTTCGTTTTTACTCAGCATTGCAGAAGATGTTATTTCATCTTCAAGGTTAATATCCCAGGTATGTTTGGTATCGCACCATGAACAAGCAACGGGACAACCTTGTAACCGAATAAAAATAGAAGGCTGACCTGTAAAAGCCCCCTCACCTTGAATAGTTTCAAATAATTCATTAATTTTATATTTTAAGGTCATCGTGATCTTTGCCTGTTTATTGCCAAGGGAAATTGAAGTAAAATGTGCGACATTAATTATACCCTAAGAGACTTTAG
>Ga0209396_1000371_pt1 | contig 54764 bp, 50 predicted proteins | sample GOMGulsemesocosm_6_FD_184638 | JGI IMG/M metagenome (GOLD analysis project Ga0209396, IMG submission 184638) | Methane-oxidizing microbial communities from mesocosms in the Gulf of Mexico - GOM8C Gulf of Mexico (SPAdes) (version 2) | ecosystem: Environmental > Aquatic > Marine > Cold seeps... | reverse complement strand
CAGAAACAAAAAGCCGGTAAAAAACGCATGAAGTCTGTAGGTAATGTTGAATTACCACAAGAAGCATTCTTAGCCGTCTTAAAAGTTGGAGAATAATTAATGGCGACTTACTTTGAACTGATTTTAGTTCTAGCAACCTCGTTTACAGGGCTAGTATGGGCCGTTGACCATTTTATGTTTTTACCGAAACGTAAAGCGGTTGTTGCTGGTCTACCTGATGGAATCGAAGACGAGGCTAAAGAGGCTGTATTACAAGAGTCTGCCTTGGTTGAAAATTGTCACGGTCTTTTTCCTGTGCTTGGTTTTGTGCTAATTCTACGTTCATTTATATATGAACCTTTTCAAATACCGTCTGGCTCTATGATGCCGACTTTATTAGTGGGGGATTTTATCCTCGTTGAGAAGTTTGCTTATGGCATTAAATTACCGGTTTTACGTACTAAGGTCATCGAAACGGGCAAACCGCAACGTGGTGATGCTGTGGTATTTAAATATCCACCGAAACCTGATGTTGATTATATTAAACGGGTGGTTGGAGAACCTGGTGATACAGTGCGATATGTCAATAAGCAATTATCGATTAAATCACCTTGTGTTGAAGGCTTGGAAATAAAAGATTGTGATACATTTAGAAAAGTAGAAATAGATATAGTATCGCAAGGTGACTTTATTCAAGAAGGTTATCCATTAACGGGCGCTAAAGAAAATTTATTAGGTGTTGAACATCAAATTTTATTTAATCCAGCGTTTGCCGTTAGACCCGAGTATTTTAATCAAACGGGAATTCGTCAAGGCGAATGGTTAGTGCCACAAGGCAGCTATTTTGTAATGGGTGATAACCGTGATAATAGTCTAGACAGCCGTTTTTGGGGATTTGTGCCCGAAGCTAATATGGTAGGCAAAGCCGTGTTCATTTGGACTAGTTTTGTGTTTGATCGCGCACCAGAAGATATTATTCCAACGTGGGTGCCAAGTGGTATTCGTACAAAACGTTTAGGAAAGATTGGACAATAGTAATGAGAAATATTCCGTACGAAAAATTAGAAAAAAAGATAGATTACACTTTCATTAACAGAGACTTTTTGTTGCAAGCTTTAACGCATCGCAGCATGGGCGGCGCTCATAATGAACGTTTAGAGTTTTTAGGTGATTCATTACTCGGTATGTTTATCGCAGAAGCACTATATGTAAAATTCCCTAATGTGGCCGAAGGTGATTTAAGCCGCATGAGAGCGACATTAGTTCGAGGTCAAACATTGGCTGAATTAGCACGTGACTTTGAAATTGGTGATTTTCTGCGCTTAGGTCCAGGTGAATTGAAAAGTGGTGGTTTCCGCCGTGATTCAATTCTAGCCGATTCAGTAGAAGCTATTATTGCTGCAGTTTATCTTGATAGTGACATGAAACAATGTGAAAAATTGGTGCTTAATTGGTATCAATCGCGTCTTGACTCAATTGAGCCGGGCGTGAGTCAAAAAGATCCTAAAACTCAGTTACAAGAATGGTTACAGGGCAGACGATTGCCATTACCAACTTACGAAGTATTAGAAGTAACTGGTCAAGCACACAATCAACGATTCACTATGTCATGTGCCGTAGAAGGTGTTGATGAAAAAGCCATTGGCGTGGGCACTTCACGTCGTAAAGCAGAGCAAGACGCTGCTCAAAAAGCATTAGAGGTTATTCATGCAACAGCAAAGTAATGATGATGAAACATATTGTGGTTTCGTTGCCATTGTTGGTCGTCCTAATGTAGGAAAGTCGACACTTATTAATAAAATCCTTGGCCAAAAAGTCAGTATCACTTCGCGTAAGCCTCAAACTACACGTCATCGTGTTATGGGCATCGACACTGACGGCGCTTATCAAACAATTTACGTTGATACCCCAGGACTACATAGTGAAGAAAAGCGTGCCATTAACCGACTAATGAACCGCGCTGCGGCAAGTTCAATCGGTAATGTAGAGATGGTTTTTTTCTTGGTTGAAGGTACTCAGTGGACTGGCGACGATGAAATGATTGTTAATAAACTGCGAAAAAGTTGCCAAGATACACCTGTAATCTGTGTGGTCAATAAAGAAGATAACGTTCAAATTCGTTCTGAAATGTTGCCTCATTTACAATGGTTGGGGGAGCAATATGACTTTGATGCCATTATGCCTATCTCAGCAAAAAATGGTGATGGTGTTAACAAACTCATCTCATTGGCGCGCAAGGCTATTCCTCAGGGACAGCACCATTTCCCTGAAGATTATATCACCGATCGTTCACAGCGATTTATGGCGTCTGAAATCATCCGTGAAAAGCTGATGCGTTTTACAGGGGATGAAATTCCTTATGCTGTTACTGTTGAAGTTGAAGCATTTGCAATGCAGCCCAATGGCGTTTTCAATATTAGTGCGTTAATACTCGTTGAACGAGAAGGTCAAAAGCGCATGATCATCGGTAAAAAAGGTGAGAAATTGAAACAAATTGGCCGTGAAGCACGTAAAGATATGGAAGAAATGTTTGATAACAAAGTCTTCTTAGAATTATGGGTCAAGGTTAAATCAGGTTGGGCTGATGACGAACGTGCATTAAACAGTCTTGGTTACGGCGATACTTAATTGAATAACCCTGGGCGCACAAACGAAATATCTCCTTTGTGCGCTGCTTATCTAATCCATTCCCGTCCATTTAGCGAAAGTAGTCTCATTGTTGAACTTTTTACTGAAAGTCATGGCCGAATATCGGCGGTAGCAAACGGTGTAAAACGACGAAAGAATGTGAATAAGAGTTTACTACAGGCTTTTAGGCCATTACTGGTTAGCTGGCGAGGAAATGGCGACTTAAAAACGCTTATACGTATTGATTCACCCACCTTACCGTTACCATTAGCAAAAACATACCTTTACAGTGGCCTGTATCTAAATGAGCTTATATTGCGTTTATTGGCCAAAGAAACATCACAACCTGCTGTTTATAATGCCTATCATGCAACGTTAATTTCATTATCAAAATCCCAAGACATCGAAATCACATTACGCCAATTTGAACTGACCTTGTTAGAAGAATTAGGGCATGGTTTTTCACTGACAGTGGATATTGATGGCCAAGTAATTGAGCCCAATTGGAAATATGATTTATTGCATGAACAAGGGTTTATAAGTCGCGTTGATGGAAAATTTTTAGGTGAGTCGTTAATTAATATTGCAAACACAAATTATTGTAATAATATAACTCGAAATCATGCGAAACAACTGACTAGACAGGCGTTATTGCCACTGCTTGGGAGCAAACCCTTACATAGCAGACGCCTATTTTCACGCTCAAAATTATTAAGGAATAGCGAATGAATCCTATCTTTCTCGGTGTAAATATCGATCACATTGCCACACTACGTCAAGCGCGCGGTACGACTTATCCAGATCCTGTGCATGCAGCCAGTGTAGCTGAATTAGCTGGCGCCGATGGCATTACCATTCATTTACGTGAAGACAGAAGACATATACAAGACAGAGATGTATATACACTAGCTCAAACACTTCAAACGCGAATGAATCTAGAAATTGCGGTTACTCAAGAGATGTTGGCTATTGCCTGTAACGTCAAACCTGAATATGTATGCCTGGTCCCTGAAAAACGTGAAGAGTTAACCACAGAAGGTGGTTTAGACGTTGCTGGCCAGCTAGACACAATGCTTGAGGCCGTTTCACAACTAAAGGGCGCAGGTATTAAAGTCTCTTTATTTATTGACGCAGATAAATCTCAAATAGATGCGGCAGTGACCGTCGGCGCGCCTTATATTGAATTACACACCGGATGTTACGCCGATGCCAATAACGATTTAGATCAAGCTAAAGAGTTAAAACGTATTGCTGATATGGCTAAATATGCGCATAAACAGGGTCTTGTAGTTAATGCCGGTCATGGTTTGCATTATCATAACGTAGCGCCCATTGCCGCCATTCCAGAAATTTATGAATTGAACATAGGTCATTCTATTATTGCTCGTGCTTCAATTGTCGGTTTAGATCAAGCGGTGAAAGATATTCGCGGAAAAATGATTGAAGCACGACACAGCCGCTAAATTAACTGTCAGTTAAGGAATAACAATGAAAATAAACATCGTGATTTTATCAATGTTATGTTTATTTTCGCTGTCTGTTGCTGGGAAATCAAATACCTTAAAACCTTTTAAGAGTGATGGTTGCAGTTCATTTCCTGACGGTACTATAAAGCAGAAAAAGCTATGGCTACATTGTTGTAAAGCCCATGATTTTGATTATTGGCAAGGCGGAACAATTGCTCAGCGTATTATCTCTGATAACAAATTGCAGCAATGTGTTGCTAAAGTTGGCCATCCTAAAATAGCCAAACTCATGTTAGCGGGTGTTCGCGTTGGCGGCATGCCTTATTTACCCACACCTTATCGCTGGGGTTACGGCTGGCCATTTCCTCGTTTGTACGGGGAACTCACCGATCTAGAGAAAAAAATGGTAGCAGATAAATCGCCGCTACATTTTTAATTACTTCTTCCCGTACTCCATATCATTGATACCACTTCTTATTGTAAGCAAGTGTTCCAAAAAGAACGTGTGCTTTTGCACGATCAACCATTTTTTCTGAAACGGGTGATGGTTCAAGTTGCTTATTTAGGTAGCTAAATCCTCTTGGCGGTTTATGAGGTTGCAATATAGTGACTGAGTTTGGTGTCATGTAGGCAAAGTTTTTATCGTACTGCATTAATGCCCGTTGTTTTTCTATAGCTAATGGTTTTGTTAGATCATGCCCAAGCATAGGATTAACATCAGTAATGCCTGCTAATGAGAGTAAAGTAGGGGCCAGGTCAATTTGGCTGACAAGTCTATTGTCATCAGCGGGAGAAATGTCGTTACCAATTATCACGCCGGGAATTCTAAAGTGATCTATGGGTACTAAACTCGCGCCTGCCACTCTCGAATCATGATCGGCAACGATTAAAAATATCGTATCTTGCCAATATGATGAGTTTTTTGCTTTCTTCATAAATTGACCTAACGCGTAATCAGCATATTTAGCCGCGTTATTACGTGTATTCTTATCTTTATCAAAGGGGGAAATTTTACCGTCAGGGTACTCAAAAGGTGAGTGATTTGAGCTGGTAAATACTAAACTAAAAAATGGATTTTTATGTTGTTGTAATTTTTCCAATTCTATATGAGCTTGATTATATAGATCTTCGTCAGATGCCCCCCATGATCCTTCAAATTCGACTTTTTCAAAGTCTTCTAAATCGACAATATCTTCGAAACCATTACCTAAGAAAAAACTCTTCATATTGTCAAAGTGGCTCTCACCGCCGTAAATAAATTGTGTTTGATAGCCATTATTTTTTAATAGACGAGCAATGGTGAAGAATTCACGTTGTGATTTATCGAGTTTTACGACCGAGCGGGATGGTGTAGGCGTAAAGCCAGTTATGATTGCTTCAATACCTCGAACCGAACGCGTTCCTGTTGCATATAAGTTGGTGAAGTTCCAGCCATCATTCATTAACGCATCAAGATTTGGTGTTAAAGGCAGCCCTCCTAAGCCACCCACAAAACGAGCACCTAAGCTTTCCTGAAGCAATATTACGATGTTTTTAGGTTTACCTTGATAGGTGGCTTTTTTTATAGCTCTTGTTGGGTAATTGGCGTCGTTAAAGGCGCTTAAAGGAGTGTTGGTATTGTGTTTGATAATACGTAGCATTTTTTCTTGGGGTAAATCACCGTAATATTCACTACTCGAATTTTCTAATTGCATCTGTTTGATGGCAAAGGCTAATGAGTAACCTGAATTTAATGTGAGATCATTGAGTAAGTGGTCCGTTGAAAAAGAGACTAATGCAGGATTTAGTGGGCGGTGACCAAAAGAAGATCGGGCACCCATTATTGTGATTAATAATGCACAAGTAACAACAAGTATCTTGTAACGTGTACGTAATACGCTGTCATTGATCCACTGTTTACGGAAAATGGACAGGGATGTATAAGCGGTAATTATTAATGCAAATAGACTTATCGCAATTTCAAATTTATAGCCTGACCATAACATGGCAGAAACTTCTTTAGGGTAAACAAGATATTCAATGAGTAATCGATTGGGGCGTAAGTCATATTCATTAATAAACGTTGGTGTAATAACTTCTAAATATATGAGGGAACATAAAGCTACCGTGTACCAGGAAATAATTAAATACCGAACTATCGAATTAAGACGATGCGTAAAATAGCTTACTATTGTGATTAGTAATGGAATGGCAATTAGATAAGAAAGCGTCGAGAGATCAATGCGTAAGCCATTGACTAGAATAATTGCTAGTTGTTCAATGTTAGTAACACGGTCGAATTGCCAAATTGAAAATCCAATTCTAAATAATGACAACAGCACCAATGAGACCAGAACAAATACGGCGCTAAGCCATAGTGGTCCTAGGGCTTGTTTTGTTTTAGTGAAAGACTGCCAAGTATACTGGCGAATTGTTAACTCCATAATACAGCGCCCCAAACAAGAGTGGCGATGATGCAACTTATGAAAACAGCAGCAGAGCCTAAGTCTTTTGCTAGGCCTGATAGAGGGTGTAGTTCCAGTCCAATGCGATCAACTACGGCTTCAATCGCGGTATTAATAGTTTCTATTAATAAAACGAATAGCAGCGCACTTATTAATAACGCTTGTTGAGTTAACGAGACATCAAGAAGGAAGGTGCCAATTGTTAATACAGCACTGAGTAATACCTCTTGCCTAAATGCTGCTTCGTTTTTAATCATCCATGACAAGCCTTTACCTGTATTGGAAAATGCACTAACAATACGTGTAATTCCAGTGAGTTTATTTTTATTATCAAAGTTCATACTGTGACCTTATTGATTAAGAGGAAGTTGTGTTAAAGGTTGTTTATTACAGGGGGCAAATACATCTTTTTTGGCTTGATAACTACGGCTATTAATTGATAAAAGTCCCAATAAACTGTGAAATATATTGTCGTGACTAAATTCATTATTATTTGCAGACAGTTTTAAGCATTCATTGAATTGGTTGTTATCAGGACTCCAATAAAGCATTGGAATATGCCGCTGTTCTTTCGGAGAAAAAGCGTAAGGTAAACCATGAAGGTAGGCGCCTGACTCGCCAAGTGACTCCCCATGATCTGAGATATAAATCATTGATTTCTTATAGGTACTAGGAAGTATATTAAGTTGATTGATAACCCTTGAAAGAACGAAATCGGTATAAGCAATAGTGTTGTCGTAGGTATTAGTTAAAGCTTCATGGCTGCAGTTTTGAATATCACTACGAGGGCAGTCTGGCGTGAACTTTCGATGATTTTTGGGATATCTTTTATAATAAGTGGGGCCATGAGAGCCCATCATATGTAATACAATAATGGTTTTGTTATGTGATAAATCTTTAAGTTTTTGTGCGAGTGGCCCCAACAAAATTTCATCTTGACAGTACTTACCATCACACAGTGGATTATCTTGATTAACATCTAACGTTATCGTATTAATTCTATTGCAAACGTCTTTACATCCGTTGTTATCAATCCATAACACGTCGACGCCAGAAAGCTTTATGATATCCAATGCATTTTGCTGCTTGTCGGCTCGTCTTCGTTCAAAGTTGTCCCTATCGAGAGCCGAAAACATACAAGGCACTGATACAGCAGTAGCGGTGCCACAAGAGGAAAACTTTTTGAAAGATACGATGTTAAAAGGAGCCGTGTGTGCATTAGTCGGTTTTTGATAGTCATTGATTGAAAAGTTTTGGGCGCGGGCCGTTTCACCAACTACAAAAACGAGAACTTCCTTTTGAGTCGGATTAAGATCTACTGGTGCTTGGTCAAGGGTTATAAAGGTGATTTCGTCATCAAAATAATTGTGTTTTATGTATTTAAATCCGCTATACATGAATTGTGTTGGTGTAATAAATTTCTTAAGGTGACTGTTATTACGTCCTACTGCGGCATAGTCCTGATAAAAGAAAAATACAATGGCTAACAGTACTGAGAACGCGAGAACAATTAATTGTAATCGAGTAAGTAATTCTTTGAAAAATGATAAATATTCTATCTTTATTTTGGCAATGAGCAATGAAGGAAATAAACCCAGTACGGTAAAGAACAATATTGATTCAACGTTAAGGTAAGAAAATGCTTCTGCATTACTTGACTCCACCGAGTTTTGAATCATTCCGTAATCAAAAACGACGCCATAGTTGACCGCACCGTATAGTACTAATGACGATGATAAAGTTAATGTAATCAATATTGGTTTGAATATGAAAGGAGCTGAAAATAAAGAGAATAATATCGTTAATAGGGCAACTATTAATAAAGGGACTGAGATTAAAAATAGACTGTTATATTGGTCTAATTGAGTGATCGCTCCCATGAAAGCTTTAAGAAAAGGGTAGTTAAAGGTGATCGTGAAATACACAGCTGAAAGTAATAACAATCTATTACTACTAATGTTTTTTATCATAGTGTTTTAAACCTAAATCAAGTGCTAATAATTTTATGAACCGTGAAAGTTAATTCACTGTTGCGTTACAGGATTGTTTGAGGGCAGACTAGCAATGAGGTTTCATTTACAAAGTAAGGCTACGTAAGGCCTAATTTTGCTTTGTAAGCGTAAGTAAGCGGTTGTGTGAGTCGGTGAACTTTTGCTATATGGTGCGGTCATTTAATATGTGAAAGTGATCTACAGGTAAACGGGGTAGTTAATGATTAAAACAAAAATTCTATTGGTTGAAGATGATGCAGAAATATCTCGCTTAACGTCGATGTATTTAGACGTTGAAGGATATGAAGTGGCTGTTGTTGAAGACGGCGCCTTGGCAATAGAATCCATAAAGAATACGAAACCCGATTTGATTGTCTTAGATTTGATGTTACCGGGCATGAGCGGTATTGAAATCTGTAAACAAGCACGGAAGTTTTATCATCAGCCAATACTGGTGTTAACGGCTTGTGATGATGATTTTAGTGAAGTTAGTTTGTTAAGGCTTGGTGCAGATGATTACCTGACAAAACCCTTAAAGCCACATGTGTTAGTGGCGAGAATCGAAGCATTGCTACGTCGCTCAGTGAGCTTTAGTCCTCAACAAGAAGGTAGTCATAAAAAAATTACGATTAACAATCAGACCGTCACTTACAGAGGACAAACTCTGTCTTTAACCAACGCCGAATTTGAAATGCTTAAAATACTCGTTGATAATGCGGGTAAGGTGGTCTCAAGAGATCAATGTTGTCAGGCACTGCGGGGGATTGATTATGATTTTAGTAATCGCTCTATAGATATGAGAATTTCAGGTTTACGCAAGAAACTAAGTGATGACCAAATGCCTTATCGCGTTATTATGACTGTAAGAAATAAAGGATATAAATTGTTCAATGATTAAGTGGCCATTATCATTATTTGCCCGACTCTATTTGAGTGTTGCATTGGTTATTGTATGTTGCGTGATGTTAACTAAAATATTTGGCGATATATATTATGAAAAAGAAGAATTTAACCATTTTCTAAGAAATACAAGTTATGTACTTGAATCTATTGTTCATCATACCGACGAAGAGTTCGACAGCTATAAACAGTTTATTCCTATCCCGGCACCACTTAGTTTTGATTTTACGGCTAAATTAGTTAATCCTGACTCTTCTATTTCTGTGTGTACAAATTGCGATCATATTACAACCATAGGAGACATAGATTTCTATGAACTGGAGGAAGGTGAGTTATTGGCAGAATATAATCTGTCGAATTTAAACCGCCGGGTAGTTATATACGAAAAACTCGATGATGAACGTGAAAATGATGATGTCGGTTTGCATCATGAAGAAGTGGATTCATTATTATTTCTTATTTCATCACTCATTTTAATGTCGATCACCATTTATTGGCCGATTAAAAGCTTAGAGCGCCAAATTAGAGGGTTAAATAGAGCCCATCAGCGTTTTGGTTCTGGTGATATGAAAGCACGGGCCGATGAGTTAATTCAAAGGCCATTAAAAGAACTAGCGCTCAGTTTTAATCAAATGGCTGATGCCATAGATAAAAGTACAAAGGAAGGCGATGTTTTTTCACATGCTATACCTCATGAAGTAAGAACACCTTTGAGCCGAATTCAACTGGCGTCAGGGTTACTGAGGAAAAAAGTTGAGGACGGTGATTCATTAGCGCTAGTTGACGATATTGATAAGTATATTGTTGATATAAATGAGTTAATCACTCAAATTGTTGAGTTTTCAAGGCTCAGCAGTTTTAAGTCTGATGAATACTATGAGCATTACCAAACTATTAATCTTAAAACATTTATTGATTCAAGGTTAAAATTATTTGAGCTCCCTAAGAACAAAACCATAATGACACACCTTTGCCAAGAATCTGAGCTCACTACAAACCCCGTTTATTTGCGGTTAATTGTTGATAACCTTATTAAGAATGCATTAATTTATGCAGATACACTGGTGACAATTCATGTTAGTAAAATCGATAATTCCCTTGTATTGTCTGTGGAAGATGATGGTTATGGAATTAAAGAAGAAGACCGAGCAACTGTGTTTATTCCGTTTTCACGATTAGATCAAAGTCGCAGCAGAAAAACTGGGGGCTTAGGGCTTGGTTTATCAATAGTTAATGCAGCAACTCAAAAAATGAATGGAACTATCAACATAGGGGTATCAAAGAAAGGCGGGGCAAAATTTACTGTAACGGTTGATATTAAGACATAGTGCCATGATGTGACGCTAAGCTAAAAACTATGAGGTCAGACTGTTTCGCAGTAACATTTATTAACATCTGATCATAAAAGATTACGCTTTTTATTCTATTGTTCTTGTACTTTAAGTTTCTTGAAACAAAGAATCGTGAGCTACAAACAATGAGTAAACCAATATTCACAATAGCATCAATATCTTTCTTACTATTTTCAACCCATGCATTAGCACAAAGTAAACATTGCGGTGATGTTGGTGACCATATCTCAACTATTGATAAGCACGCCGACAATTTTTACTCCTTGGCAAACTATCAATTTGATGATGAGTCCTTGTTTATGACATTGCGTTCAAATAGTCGTATATTTAATGATGCTACATTCGAAATGATGCTCAGCGATATTGAGCTTGCGATTAAGCGTGATGACAAAAATATCATGATCAAAATTGCTCCCATCTCGCGCTATCTTAATGAGTGGAATGTAGAGCATTGTAGTTAATAACACTCAAAAAGCGGCTTGATGTCACGCCGCTTTTTTATTTAATACCTCATCTATTCATATAAATAGCTTGCCGCTGCTTGTCCCATCAATCGATAATTATGACCAATATCTGGTACTATTTTAAGTTGCCAGTTAAATTCTAAGCCTAATTCGGCTGCCATCTTTTTAGATTCATCATAGAAGTAGTGCGCTCTAGAAAGACGATGTAATCCTTGTTTATTAACATCTGGGCTATGTAGTATCATGCCGCCAGTTTCGTTTTCATTGTCTTTTTCACCAATAAATAAAACTAAGTTTTCAGAAAACGCCTCTTTCAAGTGTTTTTTTGATAACAGCGCGTCTAAGGTGCCAAAAGGAAGTTTTTCTTGCAAGCTAGGCACCGTATACGAACCAGAATTGGAGGCCAGAATACGATTCACTTTTGTATTGGGTTTAAAAACGGCTAGGCGATGAGCAATTTGACCACCTGCTGAATGCCCAAAAATATCGTATTGTGTTTGTTTGGTGTTCAAAGCCCTTACCGCGTTATTAAATATTCTATCGAAATCTTCAAAAATGAAACTTTTAGAGTCGTAATTTTTACTGAAACTTAAATCTTTATCATCAATTTTGTACACCATTCGATTATTATATTTCTCTTGTTTAGGCGCTTTCAAAAATTTTATATTTTCGATAATACCGCCGAGATGATAAGCCGCAAAGTCGTATTCCTTTTCTTTGTAAGATGGAGAAAGAATAAGTGTATTGTATGTCTCTGATGCGCTAACCCATGAATCGCGATAATCATCAGCGTTTCGACCTGCACCTGGAATAACTATTAGAATTTGGGAGTATTCATTAAAGCCTTTTGGTTTATGGTAGTAAACATTGACTGTGTTATTTTCCTTATTCTTACCACCCTTTAGTGTAAAACTGCCTGATCCTAATGTGATATTAGGTACTGTTTTATTGACTTGATTGTTAGTGTGACTACTTTTTTCATTGTTCTCATGAGCGCAACCCGATACCCCCATGATAAAAAGACACACGATTGATAGAACCTTCACTTTACTCTCCTTAAAATTATAAATAGTTATATGATAAGCGTGCTTAACATTTGTGCTGCAGGCTTATCATTGGGGGAGCTTTACATTTAGCGAGGTTGAGATCTTACTGATTATGAAAAACACTGACTAATTTTAAAATAGGACAGTGTTATTTAGTTTTGGATAGGTTCTTATTGCTGATTTGACGTTACTGTTGATTGACGATACTGGGACGGCGTCTTTCCGGTGAAGTCTTTAAATGCACGGTTAAATGGCCCTATTGAGCCGTATCCTAAGTCTAAGGCGATGGTTAAAATAGGTTTGCGAATGTTTGCTACATTTTCAAACTGTCGACATGCGGCGGGAATGCGGTAGCTATTTAAGAATGAAGAGAAGTTTTTAAACCCTAAGTATTGGTTAATTAGCTCTCGAAGTTGGTGTTCTGGAGTTTGAAGCGTGTTAGCAAGGTTTTTAATGGTTAGCTGTGTTTGAGTGAAATGGCCCGCGTCAAGAAAGGCAGTTAATTTGTTAAAGCTGTCACTAAAAATAAGCGGAATATTCTCTGGTGATGGCAGGGGAGATTGATCTGTGACATTGGCCTGCAAGACGTTGACTTCTTCTTTTTGTTGGTACTTTTTTAGCGCTTTAAATAATAAAAAATTGACCACTGTAAAGGTTAATGCCGAATTGATTAAGCTAAAGGTTGAGGTTTGCACCATATTTGAATTAGCTAATTCAAATATAATGAGTACTAATCCATAGACCGAAAAAGCAAAAACAATGAGCATCCGTTTTTTTCTTCTTGAATCAACTAAGTCATCTTTGAGGTCTTTTAAAGCAACATACAAAATATGCAAAGTAGCTACCGCTTCAATTAGATGATTGATCTGATGAAATTCACCTTTCCCTTGTAAATATACAAAGAAATACAATAACCATAATGTCGCGCAAAATAATGAGGCCTTAACTGCTAATGGCCAATTCTTTGGGGTAAATTCGTCATCTAATAGGGCAAAAACATAAAACCAGCAAACATATGGGATTATATCGGTAAAAAATAATAAAACGCCTCTAAAGCTTCCGTAGTGATGATTTGGTATTTGGGGGGTTAATAACAAATATGAGCACACACAAGTAATCAACAAAGTGAGCAATATTGATTGGAAGTCACAAGGTTTACGTAATATAAAAATGGCTAATAAAATAAATTGACCAATGACAGCGAATCTGAAGAATAAATCAAAAATGTCGACGAGAGATAAATACATATAAAGTAATAATGTGATGGCTTATGAATTATTAATTTAACATTTTGCTTTTATAATCACCATCATTGTGAAACGTCTCAATGGTATAATTTGGTTAATCGATAGATACAAAAAAGCCCTAACCGAAGTTAGGGCTTATTGTTTCGTACTAATAAATGGTGCCGACACCAAGAGTCGAACTCGGGACCTACTGATTACAAGTCAGTTGCTCTACCAACTGAGCTATGTCGGCACACAAAACTTTGTGTGATAGTAACTATCTAACACTGAATTAACACGTCGTATTTAACTAGTCATTAATTCTAATGGGATGGTGCCTCGACCCGGAATCGAACCAGGGACACGAGGATTTTCAATCCTCTGCTCTACCGACTGAGCTATCGAGGCATCTAGATGATGCGCTTCCTGTTATTTAACAGGGTGAATCTTAAAGATTCTTTAGTTACACAATAATGGTGCCTCGACCCGGAATCGAACCAGGGACACGAGGATTTTCAATCCTCTGCTCTACCGACTGAGCTATCGAGGCACATATAGTGCATATTGTTAAAGTTTAAATGGTGCCGACACCAAGAGTCGAACTCGGGACCTACTGATTACAAGTCAGTTGCTCTACCAACTGAGCTATGTCGGCACATCTTAAACCTTATGTTGCAAGCACCATTTAAATAAATGGTGCCTCGACCCGGAATCGAACCAGGGACACGAGGATTTTCAATCCTCTGCTCTACCGACTGAGCTATCGAGGCAACGGCGGCTATTAAATAGATTTTGGCGGTTTAAGTCAACTACTATTTGTAAAATAAACCGCAATTAAATGCTTGTTGCTTGATTGCTGTTCGCTTTGCTCGATTTTTAGTTGGTAAAGGCGAATCTTTACGCTATTTCTGCTCAGGAGTGTATCCGTCGATTTGTACGTCTTGGCCATCAAACAAAAATGCAGTCATATTCTTTTCTAATAACGCCCGATCATTTGGGTCCATTAAATTTAACTTTTTCTCATTAATAAGCATAGTTTGCTTAGACATCCACATTGCCCATGCTTCTTTTGAGATATTTTCAAAAACTTTCTTACCAAGTTCACCTGGTAAGGTTTGAAAATCTAAGCCGTCGGTTTCTTTATTTAAATGAGTACAGAAGATAGTACGAGCCACAAGGGCCTCCTATTTATAATTGCGCGAGTAGCGATTGAGTTATTGCGGCAAGTCCCACTTGAGGTGGGGAAGTTAAGTCATACCACAGTGTTTTTTTAGACTCCATGATTACTGAAGCGCTCGGTTGTACCAATAATAAATGATATGGCGTGATATCTAAATGATAATGACTAAAAGTGTGCCTGATTTGTGGCATTTTTTTTAATACACCGCCATATCCTTGATTATCCAGCCAGGATTGCATCGCTTCTTTATCCTTAAACTCAGGAAAACAATACAAGCCCCCCCAGATACCGCTATCTTTTCGTTTTTCAAGGTGCACTTCATGATGTGTTTGCAGCATCAACATCAAAGTTTCTTTAACGGGAGTCGTTTTTTTAGGCTTAGAGAATGGAAATTGTTTGACCCGATCAGTGTTAAAGGCGATACAGGTATCAGAAACAGGGCACAAATTACATTGAGGCTTTGAGCGACTACAATGTGAAGCTCCCAAGTCCATCATGGCTTGATTGTAATAGGTTGTATCTTTTGTAGGTGTTAAATCGGTACTAAGAGCCCATAACTCTTTTTCAACCTTGCTCACACCATACCAGCCTTCAACAGCAAAGTGACGTGCCAAAACGCGCTTAACATTACCATCTAATATGGCATGAGGCTGTCCCAGCGCTAAAGATAGGACGGCCCCTGCTGTGGAGCGGCCAATGCCGGGCAGGGCATTTACTTCTTCAAGCGTGGTAGGGAACTCGCCTTGGTAGTCATCTCTAATAATTTGAGCTGTTTTATGAAGGTTGCGTGCTCTAGCGTAATACCCTAATCCAGTCCACAAATGTAATACTTCGTCAGTTGGAGCGTTAGCCAAATCAATGACAGTTGGAAACTTCTCCATAAACCGTTGGTAATAGGCAATAACAGTACCTACCTGCGTTTGTTGCAACATCACCTCCGATACCCATACGCGATAGGGCGTTTTGTCAATTTGCCATGGTAATGTTTTACGGCCAAATTGATGATACCAGTCAACAATGCGAGTTGAAAATAATGGCTTTGTTGGCTGTGGTTGAGGCAATGAATCTACAGACATGATAATAGCTACTTAATTTTTTATGGCGCTAGTGTACGCGGCTATTTATTCATTTAGCAAATAATGGAGCCGATTATCACCGTGACAGCTCAGTAACTTTTATTCAATAAGGCGCCTCATAGTCTAATACAAGTTAATTAATTTCAATTTTGAGGTGTTTACCAAGATAATTAAGTTAACTATCGCGGCATATTTGGGATAAAATTACTGAAATTAATTGACTCGTTTTAGCTGGTGTATAAAATGCCGCCAACGAACGTCCCTCTTATTCCTTAGGACTTGCAACTATGACAGCACAAGACAGCAAAGACACTATCGCCCAAAAAGTGAAAGATGGTGTATATATTCGCACAATTAAAAGCTTTGTTAAGCGAGAAGGCAGATTGACTAAAGGGCAGGAAGCCGCTTTAGAACAATACTGGCCAACAATGGGATTAGAGCATAAAGATGGCTTAATCGACTTAGTTGAAGTGTTTGGCAATGCTAACCCTGTTGTCGCTGAAATAGGTTTTGGCATGGGAAAATCTTTAGTAGAAATGGCTAAAGCTGCTCCAGAGAAGAATTTTATTGGTATAGAAGTACACACCCCAGGAGTGGGCGCTTGTTTGATGGAAGCGGGTGAGCAAGGCGTTACAAATTTACGTGTTTATTGTCACGATGCTATTGAAATTTTAGCCGATTGTATTCCGCAAAATAGCCTACAATGCATGCAATTGTTTTTCGCTGATCCTTGGCATAAGGCGCGTCATCATAAACGTCGTATTGTGCAACCGGAATTTGTAGAGAATATTCGTCAAAGCTTGACCATCGATGGCATTTTTCACTTAGCCACCGATTGGGAAAACTATGCTGAGCATATGGTAGAAATTTTAGGCGCTGCACCGGGTTATAACAACATAGCAACCAAAGGTGATTACATTGAGCGTCCAGAACATCGACCATTGACTAAATTTGAAGCACGTGGTCATCGACTCGGTCATGGCGTGTGGGATATGATGTATCAACGAATTAGCTAATTATTATCAATTAGTCTAAATTAGGCATCACAACATTAATTGCTATCAATGACATAGCATTATTGAATAAGGGTAAAAATAATGAAAGAGAACGCTAAACGTAATACACGTCTTCGTAAAAAATTGCGTGTTGATGAGTTTAAAGAGCTGGGTTTTGAAGTTAGCTGGAAATTCCCAGAAGGTACTGATAATGCAAAAATAGACACTATAATTGACGGTTTAATTAACGACGTTATAGAAGTTAATGCACTAGGTTTTGCTGGTGGTGGCGATCTTGAGTGGGAAGGTATTGTATGCACACAAAGCATCGGTCAATGTACTGATGAGCAACGTGTTACCGTTAAAACTTACCTTGAAGGTCAGTCATTAGAAAATGTTGAAGTAACAGAATTGTTTGATCTTTGGTGGGGTTAATTTAACCCATTAAATAAAATGGCTAATACCGCTAACTGTTGGTGGTATTAGCCATTTTTTTTACCTTCACTTTGATGGTTTTGCTTTAAGTTGTTGTTTTTGCTGGTGTTTTGTTTTGTGGCCTAAGCTTTGCTATATCATTAGTAACATACAAACAGAAATCATGTTTGTTACATTGAACTTATCCATCTAGGGAATAATAACTATGAAAACTAAAATTTCGATTGCCATCGCTGCTCTTTTATCAACCTCTGCAGTGGCTCATGACACGAAACATAATGACCATTCTTGTTCTGTTAATCTCAATCAAAGCGTTAAAGTTACCCCTACGTTTGTGCAAGTGTTAGATGGTGATAAGTCGTTGTACAGAATTACCGATGATTCTAAATTATATGCCCAAGGCAAACGCATTCATCTAAACAGCGAACAACAAGCTATTGTTGATGAGTATCGAGACTTGGTGCAAGAACTAGCGCCGCAAATTGCACATCTAGTAACTCAAGGATTGGACATGGCTAAAGAGGCCATGGAAAAAGTATTCACTGAATTATTTGGTGATGAAGTAGAACTCAAGAATAAAGTTGAGACTATTGTCGCAAAGTTTGAACAACGTCTTGAACCAATGATGAACGAATCTGCAGGTGAATATTACTTGTCAAACGAGTTAACATCACGAGATGCCGACGGACTAAGTCAAGAACTTGAAAGTGAAATTGAATCCTTAATCAAAGAATCAAGTGGTCATATGATGGTCCTCATTGGCAAAATGATGCTGAAAGGCGAAGGCGGCATGAAAGACTTCGAACAACAAATGGAAGCCTTTGGTGAATCAATGGAAGCGCGTGGCGAACAACTTGAGAAAAGTGCTAATGCCATGTGTGGCAAGATGGAAAGACTTGAAGCATTAGAAACACAAATGCAAGAAAAAATCCCTGCCATAGCAGCATTTGATTTACTGAGTACAGAAACTATTTAATACATTATTTTAGATATAAAAAAATGCCGCTTTAAGCGGCATTTTTTATGATTAAGGTAACTTACAAAAATAACGTTGCTTACGCCATGTTATTAATAGTAAAAGAATGAAGAGCGTGTTGAAAAGCGAACCTCCAGAAACAGTTTCATTTGTTGCTATTATTGATTGTTTTACGGTTACGGATATAGATTCATCAGATGCTGCGCCACGGCTATCCGTAGCCGTAATTTTGAATGTTAATGTTGTAGCCTCAGATGGGGCTACAAAACTTGCATCTTTCATTGTTGGATTAATAATTTTTACACTTGTACCTGTTGTTTGGCTCCACAGATAAGTTATTTCATCACCTTCATCATCTATAGCGCTACTGCTTAATTGAGTAGTCTGGCTTGTATTACTCTCAAAGCTTTCATTTACTGTGACTGTAGGCGCTGTATTTTTATCATCATCTTTTATAGTAATATTGATTACAGAATTAGAGCCAAGGACGGTACTACCTATTTGACTTAATGTGATACTAAACAATTCATCGTCTTCTAGCAGTTCATCATTATTGATTGTTAATTCGATTGTTTTAGGCGTTCTGTCCCCATCTGCCCAGTTTAATGTTCCATTACTATCGATTAAATCCTCCCCTATCAAAGCTGTACCGCCATTTATGGCATAATCGACACCAGCAGAGCCAACTGTGCCTCCATTACGAAATACATTAATTAGAACCTTGTCGGCTGTTTCGTTCACATCAATCATTGCATATTCGAACCCGATGGTGCCGGGAACCGTTGCACCTTCAATATTAACGGTTGCATAATGCGGTGATGATAGGGTTGCGCCATTGGTGGGGTTAAATAACCTGATATAAAACTGTTCTTGAATTTCATTGATATCGATATTAGGTTCAATTGCAATACTTAAGGGTTTGCTTTGAGAATCGCCAGCTGCCCATGATATAGTGCCTGATGCATTAATATAATCCGTAGTTGCATCGGCACTGCCTTGTAGAAGTTCCCATCCCACAGTTACTGCGTCTTCATTACCGTCAGTTCTTGAAACTTCGATATTTAATACTTCATCCGGTTGAGTATTAAAGCTGCTTGATGAAAATGATAAAGTGCCTTGACTCACTGTGCGTGTATTATCTTTTAGAATAAATAGTCCACCACTAATATCACTAATCAAAATCAAACCTGATGGGAGATATGGATAGACTCCCCATGCTCCGTCAAAGGTAGCTGAATCACTAGCGCTGTATGTATCAAAGAAGCCAGCTTCTTGTGGTGTACTAGCATCGGTGATATCTAGAACGGTCAAACCACGTTTATAATTTGACATATAATAACGATTGCCACGAACATAACCATTATGATCAATTGCAGTGGTGGGGCCTGTCCAGATGCCTGAAATCCTTGGTGATTTTAGTGACTGTAAGCTAAAGATTCGTAAAGTTGTGTTAATACCAGCTCTCGATTCATCAAATTCATCGTGTGCAAATAGGTATTTTTTGTCTTCACTCCACCAGCCCGAGTGAACGTATTGTTGAAAGCTTTCGACGTCTGAATAGGTAATTTTACTTAATAGTTTTTCTTGCCCGGGTGTTGTGACATTCCAAATTTTTATTTCTTTTTCGTTAAAATCGACGAATATTTCACAAGTTTTATCATTATTATCGCAATCAGTATTTTTGCGTTCATCGTCAATACGAAGAGATGTTCCATCATGTGTATAGCCGTTTTGTAAATTGTCTCCGGGAGGAAGTGCAGTTAATTTCTTCGGATCTTCTAGAGAATAACTAAGAAAAGACTGATTGTATGAACTAGTACGTGGTGCTCCTACAAGTTGTAGCGTTGGGGTTGCATCATTAAGTGCTATATTTAATGAATAATCTACGTTGCTGATGTAAACATTATGAGCTTGACTTACAGCACGGTCTTTTGTGACCAATGATACACTGTTTGGAAGCTGGTTTAAGTCAATAATAGAAACGAAGTCATCTCGATTATCAATTGTGACATAAGCATATGATTGCCACACTTGTAAGGTATCATCGAAATATTGATAAACTTTAATATCACGCCATGTTGAGTTAAGACCTGATATAGAGCCGACTTCTCTTGGTGCTTCAGGATTGGACAAATCGAAGATGGCTACGCCGTTTATGATACCAACAATGGCATATTCTTTATTAGTGTTTAAGTCAACGTGTCCCCATATATCGCTAGCTGAGCTAGGTCTGAAACTAAAATCATTGAGCGCTACATGAGCAACTAAATCAACATTATCACAAGCAAAACCAGCTGCAAAACCATCGACACACGCAGCTGCTGCATGGCTTTTACTTGCCGCTAAATATTGCTTGTTCGCGGTGCTTATACGTTTTTGTGAAAACTTGGCCTTACCGTCAGCAATGATGGTGAAGCCTTTTTGACGGACATGATCTATCATGTCGTGTGGAATTCCGATTAATTTTGTTTTATTTGTACTCGGGCTTTGATTACTAAAATGATCGAATCGATTATATCCACCAAGCACTGGAATCAATGCATTTTTAAATGCAAGAACTTCATCCAGTGTTTCAATGTTATATTCTCCAGCAGATAGTAATAATTTATCTCCTTTAGAGGCCCTAGATAAACCAAAGAGGAGTGTTTTACATGGGCGTAACGGATTATCACAAAACCCAATATCGACTCCTGTCGGGGAGATAAAGCGAGATTTATCTTTTTCTGCATGGGCAGATACTACAGCGCTAGTAAATAATCCACTCAACGTTAGTAGAGCCAATAATGTAAAGTTAATTTGACGTGTCATTGCAATATCCTTATAAAAATATGCACTTACCTTAATACATTGTGATATTTTATCAAGTTGCACAATAAGATTACCGTATTTATTTTAAACAATTAGCGAGTTTGTGTGTTTTTAATACAGTGGCGGCCATCAATAAATCTGGCTTACATATTCACAATATTTAGCCTGTAAATTGTATTAGCCATTTTTTCGCCTCTAATTTACTGGTCTATATTTAAGTGGTTATATTTGTTCGTGTTTTATGTGTGGCCCAAAGTTTGCTATATACTATGTAATATAAAAACAGTAATTATGTTTGTTACCATTGAATTTATTAATCTAGGGAATAAGAGCTATGAAAACTAATATATCTATTGCCATCCCTGCACTTTTATCAATATCTGCAATGGCGCATGACACTAAACATAATGACAATTCTTGAGCAGTTAATCTTAATCAAAGTGTAAAAGAGCTCCTACACTTGTACAGGTGCTAGATGGTGATAAATCGTATATAGAATCACTGATGAATATTACTTATCAAACGATTTAATACACTATTCTAGGGTTGGAAATGCCGCTTTAAGCGGCATTTTTTGTAGTGGTTATTTATTTCATATTGACTGACTTCCTAACCCTAATTAAGAGCATCAAAGAAAGAACTAAACCATAGGGTAGGCTTCCTGAACTAGATTTCTTGTCAGCATCAACTACTGGAACTTTAACTGAAACGGTAACTAATTGCTCGGCAGTAGCACCTCGGCTATCTGTCACAGCTAGTTTAAAAGTTAAGCTTGCTGCTTGGTTTGGAGATACAAAGCTAGCATCTTTTGTATTTGAATTAACAAGATCAACTGTATCCCCAACTGTTTGAACCCATAAATATGTGATTGCGTCATTTTCTACATCTAAAGCAGTGCTAGTTAGCTGTGTGGTTTGATTAGCGTTTACTTCAAAGTCTTCAATGATGGTAACTGCTGGTGGTGTATTCTTCTCATCATCTTTTATAGTGATAGTTAAATCATTATTGGTGCTTAAGGTAGTATTATCTATTGGAGTTAAAGTTATCCGAAAAGATTCATCCTCTTCACTTAAAGCATCATCTGTTATCATTATTTCAACGATTTTTACATCATTGTTACCATCAGCCCAGTCTAATGTATTGGAGCTTTGTAGAAAATCTTCACCGACGGTCGCTGATTCGCTGAATATAGAATAATCTACCGCTACTGCGCCATCAGTGCCCCCATTTCGAAATACCTTGAGGCTAATCGATCCCACAGGCTCATTAATGTTAATAGTTTGGTGCTCAAAGCCTACTGTACCCGGGTTTGGTTTTCCTTCTATTTTAACAGTAACATAATGAGGAACTGACAATGTTGCACCGTTTGTTGGATTAAATAATCTTACAAAAAATTGCTCTTGTATTTCATTAATATCTACATTTTCAGCAACATCAATACTAATGCTTTTGTGATCACTTTCACCGTCATTCCATGTGATCGTTCCCTTGATATCAATATAATCATTAACTGGAGTAGCGCCGCCAGGTAAAGTTTCATAACCAACAGTTACAGCTCCTTGATTACCATTTTCTCGTGAGATGTCTAACGTGATTGTTTGTCCCGGTTTAGCGTCTAAACTTGCTTGAGAAAACGATACGCTTCCCTGAACTACTGTGCGTGTATTATCACGCAGCACAAACAATCCACCGCTAATATCATTTACTAAAAGAAGACCTGAAGGTAAAAAAGGATAAATTCCCCACGCGCCATTGTAAGTTGATGTGTTGCTTGCGCTATAGGTATCAAAAAAACCAACCTCTTTAGGAGCGCTAGCGTCAGAAATGTCTAAAATGGTCATTCCTCGAGTGTAATTAGACATAAAATATCGATTACCACGAACATATCCATTATGATCAATGGCAGGTGTTGTGCCTGTCCAGATGCCGGCTAGTGTTGGTGACGTTAGTGACTGTAAATCAAAGATGCGTAAGGTAGTATTAAGACCAGCTCTCGATTCATCAGATTCATCGTGAGAGAATATGTACCTTTTATCTTCGCTCCACCAACCAGAGTGAACATATTGCTGGGAAGTTAGGACATCAGAATAAGTGATATTGCTTAGTTGTTTCTCTTGCCCAGGGATCGTCACATTCCAAATTTTTATTTCAGTTTCATTAAAATCAATAAAAATCTCACAAGTTTTACCATTATTTTCGCAATCTGTATTTTTTCGTTCATCATCAATACGAATAGATGTGCCATCATGTGTATAGCCGTTTTTTAAATTGTCACCAGCAGGAAGCGCTGCTAATTTTCTTGGATCCTCTAGCGAGTAACTAAGAAAAGATTGATTATATGTACTAGTTCGAGGCGCACCAACTAACTGTAGGGTTGGAGTAGCCTCGTTAAGTGGTATATTAAGTGAATAGTCTACGTTACTAATATATACGTTATGTGCTTGGCTGACTGCGCGATCTTTTGCGACTAATGAAACACTGTTTGGAAGTTGGTTTAAGTCAATAATAGAAACAAAGTCATCTCGCTTGTCTATCGTGACATATGCATAAGCCTGCCACACCTTAAGAGCTTTATCATAATATTGATAAACTTTAATATCACGCCAAGTTGAACTAAGACCAGATGTGGTGCCAACTTCTTTTGGTGATTCAGGGTTGGATAGGTCAAAAATAACTACACCTTTTGCGATAGCTACTATGGCGTACTCTTTATGCGTATTTAAGTCTACATGTCCCCATATATCGTTACCTGAATTTGGCCTAGTACTAAAGTCATTGAGTGCGACATGAGCAACTAGATCAACATTATTACATGCGAATCCTGCTGCATAACCGTCGACACAAGCTGCAGTTGCATGGCTTTTACTGGCCGCTAAATATTGTTTGTTGGCGGTATTGATACGCTGTTTAGATAACTTTTCTTTACCATCAGCAATGACACTAAACCCTTTCTGACGCACATTATCCACCATGTCATGTGGAATACCAGTCAGTTTGGTTTGATTCGTGCTAGGGCTTTGATTACTAAAATGATCAAATCTGTTATAACCGCCAAGAACAGGTATTAAGGTATTTTTGAAAGCTAGAATTTCTTCAAGAGTCTCAATATTGTACTCACCAGAAGATAGTAGCACTTTGTCACCTTTAGAAGCGCGAGATAATCCGTAAAGCAGCGTTTTACACGGACGCAAAGGATTATCACAAAGCCCAGAATCGATACCTGTAGGTGATACATATCGAGATTTATCTTTTTCTGCATGGGCGGATACTATAGCGCTAGAAAATAAACCCACCAATGTTAATAGAGTCAAAAATGTAGTGTTAATTTGATGTGTCATTTAAATATCCTTATAAAAATATGCACTTACCTTAATACATTGTGATATTTTATCAAGTTACATAATAGATTCGTTGTGTTCATTTTGAACAATTAGGAAGTTACATGTTTGTTTGTACTGTTGCAGTCATCAAGAAATTTGTTTTACCATTTACTTTAATTTGCATGTTAGTGGGATGTGATAAGGGGGGAACACTTAATTTTGAGCTGAAATATAATAATCAGTCAGTTTTATGTCATGAGCCTTTAGCTAAAAATCAGCCGTGGGAGATTGAACAGTTTTGGTTTTATGTGTCCGATCTGAAAATAAAAAAACAAGGGCAATGGCAACCATTACTAATGGAAAACACTCAATGGCAGCATGAAAATGTAGCTCTGGTCGGAATACACTGTGACGAGAGCGGTGATAAAAATTGGAAAATTGATTTAGCCGATTCAACTTCATTAGATGAAGGTAGTGCCATTAAGTTTAAAATAGCAGTTCCTTTTGACAAAAATCACCAAAACCCGTTAAAAGCTCAAAGCGTTTTTGATAATGCAAATATGTTTTGGACTTGGCAGCAAGGCTATAAATCGTTACGTCTTGATATGTCATCAAATAATGGTGACGCATGGGCGTTTCATGTGGGAGCTGTTGGTTGTCAGTCTCCTAGTGCACTTCGATCACCGAAAAAACAATGCCGACAGCCAAATATAATTAACGTCACTATTAATGAGTTTAGACAAGATAAAGCAATGATAATTGAACTCACTAATTTGTTAAAAGGAGTTGAGATAGGGCACCAAAACAGATGTTTATCTATGCCGATGCAGTCGAGTTGCCAGTTATTAATGGATAATATAACTAAGATATCGCAGCGTGTTATGTTTCAAGAGGCGCTAAATGATGATTAGAATTGGCGTGATGATGGTGTTGGGGTTTATGCTTGCTGCTTGTGGGGATAAAAAATCAGAAACTTATCAATGGTCCTTACCGCCCGATTTTCCTAAGCCCCAGGTGCCTGCCAAAAATCCCATGAGCGTTTCTAAAGTAGAACTGGGGCGTCATTTATTTTATGACAAGAATTTATCGGCTAATGGTTTGCAGTCTTGTAGTAGTTGTCATGAGCAAGCACTTGCTTTTAGTGACGCTAAAACTACTTCGGTAGGCTCGACTGGTCAAGTTCACCGCAGAAATTCACAAGCTTTAGTTAACGTAGCATTTAACCGTTCATTGACTTGGGCAAATGATGAAATAGTTACCTTAGAGCGGCAGATCCTACTTCCTTTATTTGGACAAGAACCTGTAGAGATGGGCGTTACTGGACATGAAAAAGACATATTAGCTACATTGGATACGGTGAATTATCGCCGCTTAACCAAGCAAGCATTTGGTGATGAAATATTAGATTTTGACCGTATTGTAATGTCACTTGCTAGCTTTAGCCGTAGTCTCATTTCACTAAATAGTCCGTTTGATCATTATGCTTATAACATGGAGGATGAAGCATTAACGCCTTCCCAAATTCGCGGCATGAATTTGTTTTTTTCAGAAAAACTGGAATGCCATCATTGCCATGGAGGTTTTAATTTTACTCAATCAACCACACACGAAAAACAGCAACTGGATTTACGCGCGTTTCATAATACGGGTTTGTATAACACGGCTGGTCAATATAACTATCCTAAGCAAGACACTGGATTGTATGAGGTGACTGGGAAAATACAAGACATAGGGCGATTTAGAACGCCCACGTTGCGTAATATTGAACTTACTGCGCCTTATATGCATGATGGTAGTTTAGAGACATTATCTGACGTAGTTGATTTTTATGCCGCTGGTGGCCGTCATATTACTCAAGGTACTCGACAAGGAGATGGGCGTGACAATAAAAACAAAAGCCAATTTGTCAAAGGATTTGCACTTGATAAAACACAAAAACAAGATTTGCTCGCGTTTTTAAATGGGCTGACAGATCGAGAGTTTGTCACTAATGCTACTCATAGCAACCCTTTTATAATTGAGGTTGATAAGCGTGAATAACAAAGGGGTTACTATCAATGCTAACAGATTACTTCACTGTAAGACTGCTGCGTTAACATATGCGACATAGCTGATGCTCTTAGTGGTTTGGATAGGTAGAAACCTTGACCATAGTCACAGCCCATATTTGTCAATAAATCTTGTTGCTGTTGGGTTTCTATGCCTTCAGCAATAATGGTCATCCCTAAGCTTTTAGCCATGGTGATAATGGCTTGGCATAGCGCTAGTTCTTTGGATTTAGGCGCTAGATTCGAGACAAAACTCCGGTCAATTTTCAAAAAATCCAAATCAAACTTATGAAGATAAGACATCGATGAATAACCCGTGCCAAAATCATCTAGTGCAATGGGAATATTGTGATCTTTAAATGCTTTCAGTGTTTCAACTGAGCTTGTATTAGAATCCATTAATAATGTTTCTGTTAATTCTATGATAATCGATTTTTCTTTAAGCTCATTTTTGATGAGCAGGTTGCTCCAAGCAATAGGATCGATTGTACCGCTTTGATATTGCACGGGAGAAGTATTCACCGAAATGGTGAAGTTAGGCTCTGTTCGTTGAAATATCTTCACTTGTTTGGCTGCTTGCTCGAAAACCCACTCACCAATAGCATTTATTTGTCCAGTCTCTTCTGCCAGCTCAATAAAATCATTGGGTGGAATAAGGCCAAGTTCAGGATGTTGCCATCGTAATAAGGCTTCAGCTTTAATGATTTTATTCTCTTTTAAGCAAACGATAGGTTGGAATTCAAGGAATAATTGTTTCTGTTCAATCGCCAATCTAAGATCATTGGACAGTGAAACCCGTTTACTCGCTTTAGTTTCAAGCTCTGGTGTGAAATATTGAAAATTGTTACGCCCTAATGCCTTCGCATGGTACATGGCCTGATCGGCATTTTTTAATAGCTCCATATCATCAACACCATCATCTGGACTAAACGTTATACCGATACTAGTGCTAATATAATGTGGTTGGCCACTTAATAAAAATGGCGTAGCTAATGAGGTTAATACAGCATTAGCGATGCGATCAATAGCGGATAAATTATCTAAATCACTTAATATGATAGTGAATTCATCCCCGCCTAATCGTGCCACCATATCTACGTCTCGGACACAATGTTTTAGTCTGGCTGCCACTTCGATCAGTAATTGGTCTCCAACATCGTGTCCCATAGAATCATTCACTTCTTTAAAACGATCTAAATCTAAAAATAGCAACGCGATCATTTTCCCATTACGTGCGCTTTTTTTAATTTCAAATGTCAATCGTTCTTTAAACATCAACCGGTTAGGTAAGTCAGTTAATGAGTCAAAGTTAGCTTGCAGCCAAATATTATCATCGGCTAATTTACGTTGGGTTATATCTCTAAAACTCCAAAAACGACCAACGAATGTTTTTTGTTCATCAAATAAGGGGGCTGAAAAACGTTCAAAAGTTCGTCCATCCATTAATGATATTTCTGAAAAGCTTTGCATATGATTATCATCATTATGGTGACGTACCGACTCAATAAACTCTTTCTGGTTCGATACTTGTCGCACCATGGCATAGATAACTTGCCACGTGTTAGTTTGTTTAAATTGATGATCGCTAAGCTTCCAAAGTTGCTTTAACTGTTTATTAACAGAGACGAGTTTACCGTTGGCATCAAATGTTAAAATTCCGTCTATTGAAGCTTGCTGTTGAGTCTTTAGAATACTGTTGGTTAATCGCATTTCTTTGATAGCCAAATGCTTGCTTCGCCATAATAAAACAATGGGAATTAGCGTTAAAATAATAAGTAAACTAACGCCTAGTAACATGAAGTTGTGGGATAGTTCATATTTATTATTTTGAGGTCGATACACTAATGTAGAAACAATATTACTAATATCTACCCTGCTTAGATCAAGGGATATATGCTGCCAACGCATAGTGGTCGATTCGCCAATTTCCAATAGTTGTGGCTGCATTAGATAAATCACTTGTCGCGCCTCAACCAATAGCGAATTGTATGAGAGCTTATTGTTGTAAATATCTTTAATGAGTTGTGCAACATATTGTGGATTATCGATGGCATATTGCCAGCCTTTAATACTTGCTTGTTTAAACCTTAATGCCTGTTCTGCATTATTTGTTAAATGTTGATGGGTCGATATAATGCTCGCCCCATAAAAATTTAATTCAGCAGAACGTGAGTTTATTAGTTCATAGGGCACTGTGATCTGAGATGAAATATGCGGTAAATCAGTTAACTTAACAGCTATTGCTGACACTTTTCCCGTGACAAAAAGAGATACATCATTACTTTCAATCGTTCTATAGTCTAACGTTTTTAAGCCCGCATTGGTAAATATCGCGTTGATCTCAGTAGCTTGATGAGGAATGGAAATTAAGGTGTTCTTAAGGGACTTTATTGTCGTATTTGGGTGAGTTAATAATACCCAAGGTGAAAATTGTTCAATGGTTGCTAGTACACGTAAATTACTATTGTGACTGAGATGACTGATAACAGATGAACCGCCAATTACATAATTAGCATGCCCATAAATAAGCTGCGTTATCGGATCTGTAGACGCATTACCCTCAATGATATTGACAGTTAATCCGAGATCTTGATAAAAGCCTAGTTCGAGGGCCGCATAAAATCCTGCATGGGAAAATTGGTGCTGTGAATCAAGTTGTAACGTTAATGTAGATTCAAAATTATCTTTAGCTGACGCTATTGTATTGCAACCAAGTAACAACAAAGTAGTAACAAGTAAAGCCAAGAAACAACGCATATAAATGGACACCAGTTATGATTAGCTCTTAATGATATCTGTACTTAAAATTAAGAATGAGGCGAGATTTTAACCATTGCACATGGAAAGTCAATATTTATGTCAGTCGATTTTTACTGATTTAGGTATTTGTTATTGCTCAAATTATTCGATTGTAATCACCTATTAGGATAGCGCTTTTGTTTACAGTTTTGTTACATAATATATATCAATGATAATAACTAGTTATCATTGTTTTATATAGTGCTTTATAGCAATATTAGAGTAAGTATTAATCTGTTAATTTTATGGGGAAGCAAGTGATGACTAAATTAGTAATAATTAGTTTAATTGGCATTCTTTTTAGCTGTGTGGTTCATGCCACAACCTCAACCGCTTGGTATAAAGTGGATGATGTAAAAACCATCCTTAAATTAATTGATAAAAAGTGTATTGATAGCCAGGATAATCCATGCCAACGGACTAAACATTGGCGTGTTTATTATAAGGCGACTAGTCGGTATTCTCCGGTTCAAACGCTCCAGAGAAATGTTGAAGCGAATGTGCCACAAGTTGGCGTTGTGATGCAAATGACTGTTGAAGTTGCAAGCAAAAAAAAGCCGCTATAATAAAGCGGCTTCAATATTATCAGTTAGCTATTACAAGTTAACTGAAATGTAGCGCTCAACTTGTTGCTCTAACACGCCCAACGGAACAGGTCCGTTTTTAAGTAATGTGTGATGAAATTGACGAAGGTCGAATTTTTCACCCAGTGCCTGTTTAGCCTGTTTGCGAAGTGCTAAAATTTTGATCATTCCAATTTTGTAAGCGGTCGCTTGAGAAGGCATTACAATATAACGCTCAATGGCTTTAATAACGTCACCTTTAGGATTGGGCGTATTTTGAACTAAATAATCAATAGCATGTTCACGAGTCCAGCGCTTTTGGTGAATTCCCGTATCAACCACTAAACGACAAGCACGCCACAACTCCATAGCTAAGCGGCCAAAGTCAGAATAGGGGTCTTGATAAAAACCAATCTCTTTAGGTAAAAACTCACTATATAAACCCCAACCTTCAGAGTAGGCCGTGTAATGTCCATATTTTCTAAACTTAGGGATGTTGTCCAGCTCCATGCCTAATGATATCTGCATATGATGCCCTGGAATTCCCTCGTGAAACGCTAATGCTTCCATTTGATACTTAGGCATGTTGTTCATATCAAATAAATTAGCGTAATAACGTCCCGGTCTTGAGCCATCTGGAGAGGGGCGATTATAAAATGCTTTACCCGCTGATTTTTCTCGAAAAGCCTCTACTTTTTTCACAATTAAATTTGCTTTGGGCTGCATAACAAATAGCTCATCGAGGCGAGTACGCATTTCATCGATATATTGGGTCGCTGTTTTTAAGTAAGCTTGGCGCCCTTGAGCTGAATTGTTAAAGTAAAACTGTTTATCAGTGCGCATAAATTCAAAAAATTCATTTAAGTTTCCTTTGAAATTAACTTTTTGCATAATCTCGCGCATTTGTTCATGAATTCTAGCAACTTCGTTTAAGCCAAGTTCATGAATTTCTTTCGATGATAAATCCGTCGTCGTTGTTTTCTCTAAGGCGCGGTTATAAAATAAATGCCCATTAGGTAACTTCCACGCGCCGTCATCATAAGTAGCACGTGATTGTTGTTCTCTGAGGTAGCTTATTAGTGTACTAAAGCCTGACTTTACATCCGTTAGGAGAGCTTCTTTAGCTTGATGAAGTAGAGTATCTTTTTCTTTATCTGTAATTTTTAATTGATCAATTTTAGTTGAGAAATCAGCATAAAGTGGGCTTACACCTTTATCATTAAAGGGATGACCTTGTATAATATTCACTGAATCATTAATGACATAATTAAAAACAAAATGTGGCGCCATAATGCCGCGTTCTTCGCGATCTCTTAGGTTTGTAGTCAATTGCTTCATTAATTTTTTTAAGCCATGTAAGCGAGCGATATACGCGTAAGCGTCACTTATATCATCAATCTTATGGGCATTAATTAATAGACTGACCGATTGACTATGCAACCCACGCATTTGATTCACCGGATATGAGTGAAAACGCCATTGGTGGTCATTAACGCTGTCTTTTAATTTATTCTCAAATAACCTATAGCTGAGCGATGTCTGCTCATCAAGCAACTTAGGATTAATTTGTTTAAGGCGGTTTAAATCACTAATGTCCTTAACGTGGTCTTTTTGGGCTTGAACATCACTTATATCATCCCACTTTCCATAATCTTGCTTGATGCCCATATAAGTTTGTCTAATAGGACTAGCCATTAAATTTTCTTGATAAATCTCATCAAATAATTGGTTAGCCAACGCTGACTGCGTGACGATTAATGCTTGCTGGCTAGCCATTACAGATGGGATAGCGGCAGGTGTTATCTGTTGAGAACTTGGGTTGAGACGTTGAACAAGTTGTTGTTTATCGGCGTCATCTGGCGTGAAATTAAGGCTACAACCGCCGAGTAATAATGTACTAACGCCGACTGATAATATTTTTTTATTCATTAATTTACTCGTTATATTTAACGTGGTGTTTACCGAAATTGTATTAGCGCAGTCTACTAGAGAAGCAATGTAGATTAAATAGACTACACATTTAGTTACATAAAGAGATCGAGCAGGGTGTTCAAAAATCGCTGACCTAGTGGCGTTACTTGCCAATGTCGGTCGGTTTGTTCGATTAACCCTTTTTTAATGGCTTGATTTATGGGCGCTGAAATATCATCTTCACTAAGACCCGTTAATTGTGCAAAGTCTTGACGTGGACAGGGCTCTACTAGCCTAAATCGATTCATAAAAAACTCTAAAGCCATACAATCTGATTTCACTGGCCAACTATCAGAGCGATATTGATTATTACAATCGAGATATCCTTTGGGATGCTTGATTTTCGTTGAACGAATAACTTGTTGCGTCGATAGGTCTGTTATTTTACCGTGAGCGCCGCAGCCAATGCCTAAGTAGTCACCAAATCGCCAATAATTAAGATTATGATTACATTGCAGGCCCGGTTTAGAAAACGCCGAAATTTCATATTGCTCATAACCTGCATCAAACAAAGCTTGTCGCCCAGCATCGTAAATATCGGCTAGGATTTCGTCATCTGGAATTGTCGGGGGTTTTGAATGAAATTGAGTATTGGGTTCAATCGTTAATTGATACCACGATAAATGAGGCGGGGCTAATTCGATAGCTTGGCGTAAATCCCCTAAAGCATCTGTCACATTTTGCTTTGGCAATGAATGCATCAAATCGATGTTAAATGATCTTAGTCCTAATTCGGCCGCTTGTTTTGCGGCATTAACAGCCTCGTCACAATCATGAATCCGGCCTAAAATGTGTAATTTGTCCGGTTGAAAAGATTGCACACCAATGGAAATACGATTTATACCCGCTTGTTGGAATTGAGCAAAACGACCCGCTTCAATGGTGCCAGGATTGGCTTCCATGGTTACTTCCATGTCAGCTTCACATACGATGAGGTTTTTAATCTCATCAATGAGACGTTTCATTTGCGATGGCTCTAATAAGCTGGGCGTGCCGCCACCTATAAAGATTGAATGTAACTGCCGACCTTGCACTTGGTCTAAATCGTTACGTAAGTCAGTTAGTAGAGCGTCCACATAGGCTTCGTGTGGTACATCCCCTTTAAGGGCATGTGAATTAAAGTCACAATACGGGCATTTTTGTACGCACCACGGAATGTGAATATATAGGCTTAAAGGAGGTAATCGTAAAGTGTGGGTCATAGGATGATTAAGCACCGTCAGCAAGTAATGGAATCAAGGCTTTTAGTGCCTGAGCACGGTGACTCAATCGATTTTTAACTGACTTTTCCAGTTGCGCGCTGGTGCATTGTTCACTAGGCACGAAAAATACAGGATCGTAGCCAAACCCTTCACGTCCTTCTTGTTGTTGGGTTATTTCACCTTCCCAAAAACCCTGACAAATAATAGGGGTAGGATCGTTTTCATGGCGCATATAAACCAATACACACACAAACCGCGCTTTACGTTGTTCGCTGCCGACATTAGCAAGTGAGACCAAAAGTTTATCAATATTTGATTGATCCGTGGCATCTTCACCGCTAAAACGAGCTGAATAAATACCGGGAGCGCCGCCGAGTGCTTGTACTTCTAAGCCTGAATCATCAGCAATAGCGGGTTTTCCCGTTAGCTTTGCTGCGTGACGTGCTTTTATAATCGCATTTTCAACAAAGGTTGTGCCTGTTTCAGGAACATCGGGTACGTTGAACTCACTTTGAGCAACCACGTTTAAATTTAGAGGTGCTAGCATCGCAGCAAGTTCTTTAACTTTGCCTTGATTGCCAGTGGCTAAAACGATTTGGGACATGATAAAACCTTGTTCTTAATTAGAGGATTATTCAACGTAAAATTTCTGCGTGAATTTCAAGTGACTATTAAGGCCATCTCGATTAACCGAGCGCACTTGAATCGTAAATTGTTCTTTATGACGAAAGGGCAGTTGAGCAATGTAATAAATCGCATCACCTTCTTTGATTTCCTTGAACGTTAATTTAGCTATTTTCCCCGTCATATTGGTTGCTTGACCAGTTAACTTACCCGATACGGCAGGCGTTCCATCGATTAAGGTATCCAAAATCGCAATATTAATAAATGCATTGTAACTAGAGCGTTTGATACCGTAGGTGCGAGCAATTGTTGCATCAAGTACGGTCGATGGCAGCGCCATGTAATGGACTTGATAGCGACCAGATTGTTCGAATTGACCACCGGTTGATGGCGTTAATTCTGCATTAGCATGCACCAAGCTAAATGATGAAATAACGAGTGAGAGTAATGCGATGATTGTGTGTTTAATTGTCATGATAAATCCAGAGAAAATAAGCGTGAATTATTCACGCTTATTGTTTAATTAAAACTAAAGGCTTGCCCACACTGGGCCAATAAGTGGCGTAAGCAGATCATTGGCAAGCATGTTGATAAACAACAAACTAAATGACAACACCATTAATGATAGGTCTAAGCCGCCCATATCAGGTAGCCTGCGGCGAATCGGTGATAATAATGGTTCTGATAATTGAGCCATGACTTGCTCAATAGGGTGTCCACCTTGGCTAACCCAACTCATAATAGCGCGAATTAATAATACCCAAAAAAGCAATACACCGGCTTTTTTGAGTGTAAACAATGTGCCGATAATTAACACAGAGATAATGTCTACCTCTCCACTGCCAATAACCATCATGATGCTGAATTTAGCGTAAGCAACGATAAGAGCCAACACAACGCCTGCCATGTCTATGCCAAAGAACCCTGGAATAATCCGTCGCAATGGGAGTACTAGTGGATCGGTGGCTTTTACAACAAATTGACTAAATGGATTGTAAAAATCGGCCCGGGCAATTTGAAGCCACACGCGCAAAATTACAATCATCAAATATGTATCGAACAGAAATTTTAGTAAAAAATCGAATGCAGTCATTAACTCTGGTATCCCTTAAATTAAAATGATGTCTAAAATTGTTTCGCCATTTCGCTAGCGCGCGCAACGGCATTACTCATGGCTTTATCAACACAATCTTCAAGGCCTTGAGCCTTGAATGTTTCAATAGCCGCATGAGTGGTCCCCCCTTTTGATGTTACCTGTTTTCGTAACTCAGACAACTCTAAATGATCGTTGTGTCTAACCATTTGTGCGGCGCCTAGTGCCGATTGTTGAATCAGCAAACGAGCTTCTTGAGCTGTTAGTCCCATTTTGACCGCACTTTGTTGCATATATTCCATCATTAAGAAAAAATAAGCAGGTGAGCTGCCACTACAGGCAATCACTAAGTCAATATGTTGTTCGTCTTCAACCCACAAAATCTCACCAACAGATTGCATAATTTGAGAAACGATTGATTTATCATTTTCATCAACACCGTTTGCAGCAAACATTCCGCTCATTCCAAGCCCTAATAATGACGGGGTATTTGGCATAACACGGACAAGTCTAATCGGTGCATTAAAATAATCATCATAACGAGAGCTTTGAATGCCAGCCGCTATGGTGACAAATAATTTACTATCGATGTTTTCAACAGATAAAGATTGGCACATTGCTTCCATAAATTGTGGCTTGACGGCTAAGACAACAACATCGGCCCAATTTATGGCTTCATTATTGTCATTGGTGATCTTTATAGAGTGGCTAGATTTTAGTGCTTCAAGCTTATCTTGGCTAGGATTTGCCGCCATTATCAATTCACTAGGATAATGTTTGGCAATCAAGCCACTGATAATACTTTTGCTCATATTGCCAGCACCAATGAAGGCAATTTTTTTCTGTTGCATAATAATTCCTAAAAATGTGGTGTTACGTATTACGTGATCCGAAAATGGCACTGCCGATTCGTACCATGGTGCTACCGTTTTCAATGGCTAACGCTAGGTCGCCGCTCATGCCCATAGATAAGGTGTCTACTGTATCAAATTCTGATTTTAGTTGCTCAAAAAGCTGGTTCATCTGGCTAAATTGCGTGGATATTACCTCCTCATCGGACGTTTTTACGCCAATGGTCATCAAACCGCGCAACGTGAGATGTTCAAGCGATTGAATCTGCGCCGCGAGTTCAAGTACGTCCTCTAAAGCAAGACCTGATTTATTTTCTTCACCACTTATATTCACTTGAATGAGTACTTGAATAGGTGCCTGATAATTACCACGTTGCTGACTCAGGCGTTTTGCTATTTTTAAGCGGTCAATAGTATGAACCCAATCAAAATTTTCAGCCACTAACTTTGTTTTATTTGATTGTATTGGGCCAATAAAATGCCAAGTTAGCGATGGGTTTTTGAAATGCTCAACCTTATCCACACCTTCTTGGACATAGTTCTCACCGAAGTGACTTTGCCCGGTTTTTATCGCTTGCTCAATGTCACAAATGGGTTTTGTTTTACTTACGGCGATTAATTGAACTGAATTTGGGGAGCGCTGTGATTTTTTTTCGTAAAAACGCAGGCTCTTAATTGCTGAATCTAATCGTTCTGTTATGTTAGGCATATTATTAATTAATTATTAAGTCGAAGGTTTTTATGGATATTACCGAATTACTGGCGTTTAGTGTAAAACATGACGCATCAGATTTGCATCTTTCAGCTGGTGTGCCACCAATGATACGTGTAGATGGTGAAGTTCGAAAGCTAAACGTGCCACCTTTAGAGCATAAAGAAGTCCATAATCTAATTTACGATATAATGGACGATAAACAACGTAAAGATTATGAAGAAAATTTAGAGTGTGACTTTTCGTTTGAAGTGCCAAACATGGCACGCTTTCGTGTTAATGCCTTTGTTCAAAACCGCGGTGCGGGCGCTGTATTTCGTACCATTCCCAGTGAAGTCTTAACGATGGAGCAAATTAACGCGCCTCATATCTTCAAAAAAATTGCTGAAAATCCGCGGGGATTAGTCTTAGTTACTGGGCCAACTGGTTCAGGTAAGTCGACAACCTTGGCCGCGATGGTTGACTATATTAATGAAACTCGTCGAGAGCACATTTTAACCATCGAAGATCCAATCGAATTTGTGCATAAAAATAAGCAATGCCTGATTAATCAACGTGAAGTACATCGAGATACGCATGGGTTTGATAATGCATTGCGTAGTGCACTACGTGAAGATCCAGATATTATCCTAGTCGGCGAAATGCGTGATTTAGAAACCATTCGTCTGGCATTAACTGCGGCTGAAACTGGTCACCTTGTTTTTGGTACCTTACATACAACTTCTGCTTCTAAAACCGTTGATCGTATTGTTGATGTATTTCCGGCGGCTGAAAAAGATATGGTTAGAACCATGTTGTCAGAATCATTGCAGGCTGTTATTTCGCAAACGTTAGTGAAAAAAATTGGCGGCGGGCGAGTAGCAGCACACGAGATAATGGTGGGTACACCAGCGATTAGAAATTTAATACGTGAAGCTAAGGTAGCACAAATGTACTCAGCTATTCAGACTGGTATGGCTTTTGGAATGCAGACACTCGACCAATCATTGAGTAATTTGGTTAATAGTGGCGATATCACTCGCGAACATGCACAGCAAAAAGGCTCAGGCAAGCAAGCCCTGTAAGGATTTATAATGAAAATATTACCGTATTTGCAAACACTTGTTGATCAAGATGGCTCTGATTTATTTATCACCGTAGACGCAAAACCTAGCATTAAAGCACATGGCGAGATGCAGCCTGTGGGAGATATTACTTTAACCGAAGAAGACGCCCTTGAGATTGTTTTAGGCACCATGAATGCTAAACAGCGTCAAGAATTTGAGGACACCAAGGAATGTAATTATGCCATTGCCGTGGAAGATGTTGGGCGCTTTAGATTAAGTGCTTTTTGGCAACGTAATATGGCAGGATTAGTAGCACGCCGTATTGAAACTGAAATCCCCGAGATGGATGATTTACAGCTACCGCCAGTGCTTAAAGATGTCATCATGAGCAAACGCGGATTGGTGATAATGGTTGGCGCAACCGGTACAGGTAAATCAACATCTTTAGCCGCGATGATTGGTCACCGAAATCGTCATAGTAAGGGACATATTCTTACGGTTGAAGATCCTATTGAATTTGTTCACACCCATCGACGTAGTATTATTAATCAGCGAGAGGTAGGTGTTGATACTGAATCTTTTGAAGCAGGCCTTAAATCGGCCTTACGTCAAGCGCCTGATGTAGTGTTATTAGGGGAAATACGTTCTCCTGAAACGATGCAATATGCGTTAACATTTGCTGAAACTGGTCATTTATGTGTGGCAACACTCCATGCTAATAACGCTAACCAAGCCATTGAACGTATCATGCATTTGGTGCCCAAAGAAAAGCATCAACAGTTATTGTTTGATATGTCGCTAAACTTAAGGGCTATTGTGGCACAACAACTTGTTCCTGTGAAAAACGGAAAGGGTCGAAGAGCGGCGATTGAAGTATTATTAAATTCAGCGCGAATATCAGACTTGATTGCGAGAGGAGAGTTGCATAGTCTTAAAGAAACGATGGCTAAATCAAACGAAGCAGGCATGCAAACGTTTGACCAAGCATTATTTAATTTATACCAATTAAATGAAATCAGTTATGCCGACGCAATACATCACGCCGATTCACCTAATGACTTACGCTTAATGATCAAACTTAAAGGAGGAAAAGATATTGATGCTGGACTCCTCAGTGAAGTGACGTTAGACATGGATTAAATTGTGTGCTTTATCAAGTGAATAAACGCTGTTTATTCACTTGTTTTCCCCTCTAACCAACTTTCTAAAATCAGCACCGCTGACACACTATCAATCTTGCCCTTGGTTAACTTCTTATAACCTCCTAATTCAAATAAACGTTCTTTAGCTTCCACTGTCGTTAAACGTTCATCATGACCATGAACAGGAATTTTGTAACGGTTATATAAACGCTTGGCAAATTTCTTTGCTCGCAAGGTAATAGGCTGGTCACTGCCATCCATGTTTGTTGGAAAGCCAACAACTATTTCTGACGGTTGCCATTCGTTAAAAATGTCATCTAAGGTTTGCCATTGAGGAATACCATCAACGGCTTTGACTGCTGCTAATGGACTGCCTGTTCCTGTAATTTCTTGACCAATGGCCACGCCAATGCTTTTTACGCCAAAATCAAAGGCGATTAAACAACTCATAATTTTCTACTTTTAAAGGGATTTGTAAGGTTGGTATAAGGTGTTAACTATGGCCTGCTTGGGATGTTAATTGCCATACATCAAAACCTAATAGTTCAGTGGCGCATTGCCAGCGTTTATTTATTGGGGTCGAGAATACATGGGTTGGATCACTCGGACTTGTTAACCACGTATTCTCTAGTATCTCTTGTTCAAGTTGTCCTGGCGTCCAGCTGGCATAGCCTAAAGCAATCATAAATTGCTTAGGGCCATTTTCGGCGCCCAGAGCAGACATTATGTCTTTAGATGTGGTTACCATTATGTCATCCGAGCATAATTCACTGCTGCTCCAATCTGGCTGTGGCGTGTGAAGCACAAAACCGCGCTCTTGATTGACCGGTCCCCCATTAAAAACTTGATTGTTGACACCTTGCGATGCTGATTTAGGAATGGGCAGTTCCATCTTCTCTAATAATTGCTGAACGTTAAGCTGTTTGATAGGCTGATTTATAATAAACCCCATAGCACCATCGTCATCATGCTTAATAAGGTAGATAACCGTTCGTTTAAAATAGGGATCATCCAAATTTGGCATTGCAATTAAAAATTGATTCTTCAAACTGTCCATTATAAATATCGGCCTCTAATTAACCACCTGCAAGTTTGACTGTATAGCCTTTCTTTTCGAGGTAAGTTTTAATAACGTCACGTTGATCGCCCTGAATTTCAATAATGCCATCTTTAATAGCGCCGCCGCAACCAGCGAGCTTTTTAAGTTCTTTAGCGAGTACTTTTAGGGCTTTAGCGTCGAGTGCTAATCCACTAATAGTCATTACACCTTTTCCCTTTCTACCTTTGGTTTCACGTCTAATACGCACAATGCCATCACCTTCAGGGATTTTTTCTTGCTCTTTTTCTGGTGTTATACGGCCCGAATCAGTGGAAAAAACGAGTACAGAATCATCAATAATCATGGTTTATTTTGCCATTGCTGCGCGAACTAATAAGATCGCAGTATTTTTCAGTGCCATTACTTTAACAGAGCTTTAAAGTCATGAACATTGCAAATGCGGGAATTTTCACTGATTAAGGGGATAGTGCTTACATAAATATAATTGCCTGATAGAATGTCTTTAATTATGTTCTGAGCTTGCCTCAAATGGGTAAATATAGAGAATTATTATGAAGTTGTTTGCAGCTGTGCTAATTGTTTTGTTGGCGATGTTACAATATCGATTTTGGTTTGGTAAAAATAGCTGGCCAGACTATCTACAATTGAAGCAAGAAATAGTCACCCAAACAATTGAAAATGAAAAACTACTGTCAAAAAATGAACTTCAATATAAAGAAATTCATGATTTGAAAAATGGCCTTGATGCGATAGAAGAACGTGCACGTAATCAACTGGGTTTAATTAAAGAAGGCGAATCGTTTTATCGAATCGTCGAATAAGAAGAGCGTGTGAATTTGTCTCAACATCCTATATATGCTGTCGTGCCTGCTGCCGGAATTGGCAAACGAATGGGCAGTGAAATTCCTAAGCAATATCTTAAAATTGAGGGGCAATGCATTATTGAATATGCGTTGGCCCCCTTATTAGCACATTCAAGTATTGAGCAGGTTATTGTGTCACTTAGCGATAATGATGAATGGTTTAATCAATTGAATGTGGCCAGTCACCCTAAATTAACAACAGTTGTTGGTGGTCATGAACGTGCGGATTCTGTATTGAATGCCTTACAAGTGCTGCCTGAAAATGGATTTGTTATGGTGCATGATGCGGCGCGGCCTTGTTTAACACCGCAAGATATCAATCAGCTCATTGACAATGTGAGTCAAGATCAAGGTGCCATTCTAGGTTCTCTCGTTAGAGATACGATGAAGCGCGTAGGTGATGATGGGCATATCAAAAGTACAGTCTCTCGAGAGCTGCTTTATCATGCGTTAACTCCCCAAATATTTGTGACAACACAGCTCAAAACTATTTTAAAAGAAGCCCTTAAACAAGGGGTAAATGTGACAGATGAAGCTTCAGCAATGGAGTGGCATGGCATACGTATCAAGATGATTGAAGGGCGTAGCGATAATATAAAAGTAACTCGCCCTGAAGATTTACAATTAGCACAGCTCTATTTACAAGAGCAACGACGCCATGCTCAACATAATAAGAAAATAGGAAAGTAAATGATTAGAATAGGCCACGGTTTTGATGTTCATAAGTTTGGCGGACAAGGTCCCGTTATTATTGGCGGTGTTGCGGTGCCACATTCTCAAGGCTTAATAGCACACTCAGATGGAGACGTTGCGCTTCATGCATTATGTGATGCTCTACTTGGCGCTTGCGCCATGGGAGACATAGGTCATCATTTTCCTGATACAGATGATGATTTTAAAGGGGTTGATTCACGAGAATTATTACGTCACGTATACGGTTTAATCATTAATAAAGGGTATCAACTGGGTAATCTTGATTTAACTATTGTGGCGCAGACGCCCAAAATGGCACCTCATATCGAGACTATGCGCAGCGTTATTGCCACCGATTTAAAGTGCGATATCTCACAGGTCAACGTAAAAGCCACGACCACAGAGGCCTTAGGTTATGTAGGCCGTAAAGAAGGGATCTCAACCCATGCTGTGGTGCTACTAACTAAAGGTAGTGTGAATTAATGACATTACCTATTTGGCAATACTTCTACTCTAAACCGACGCAACAAGGTAAGTTGCGTGTTAAAAATAGCGACTTTAAAGTATTTGAAAACCTCGGTTATGAAGCTGATGGTAGTGAAGGCGAACATTTATTTATAGAAATTGAGAAAAATGGCCTAAATACAGCTTATGTCGCAAAGTTGATTGCAAGATGGGCCAATGTGACAGCGCGTGATGTTAGCTACGCTGGTAAAAAAGATCGCCACGCTATCACTCGTCAACATTTCAGTGTTCAAATTCCCGGTAAGCAATCCCCAGATTTAGCCCTGCTTGAGTCAGAGCAATTAACCGTATTATCGGCCAAAAGGCACAGTAAAAAATTGCGTACTGGGGCCCTTAAAGGAAACAGATTTGAGCTGTTTATTCAGGGATTAACGTTAGACAGTGATTTGACTGACCGCTTAGAGCGCATCAAAGTATCAGGTGTACCTAATTATTTTGGTGAGCAACGATTTGGCTTTGATGGTGAAAATATTGATCGAGCACGTGCTTTATTTGGTGGCGAGAAAGTTAAAAACCGTGATTTAAGATCGATTTACCTATCCTCAGCTCGATCATTGTTATTTAACAACGTGGTTAGTGAGCGATTGCAGCAAAAGCTTGATGATAAAATTCTCAGTGGTGATGCCTTTATTTTAAATGGCTCTAAAGCGGCCTTCACACCGCCAGTCATTGATGATGTAATTCGTGAGCGTTTTGCAGCCAAAGATATTATTCTAAGTGCGCCGCTGTGGGGCAATACAAAAAATGCCATGGTTGACGACGCACTAGCGTTTGAATCTTTGATCATAGAACAAGATGCCGACCTTGCACGCGGCTTAGAAAACTTTGGATTAAAACACGAACGCCGTGCGTTATTTGTTTATCCGGGGGAGTTAACGTGGAAATCACAGGACGATGGCGTTGCATTATCTTTCTCATTACCAGCGGGTAGTTATGCGACGAGTGTGTTGAGAGAGTTAGCGATTATTGAAGATGCATCAACAAAGCAAGCCTAGGGATATAAATGAATATTTTAATAAGTAATGACGATGGTGTTCATGCACCAGGCATTCAAGCATTGTTTGATGCATTAAAAGAAAGTATGGATAAAATTACTGTCGTAGCGCCGGATCGTAATTGCAGCGCCGCTAGCAGTTCATTAACACTGCAAAACCCATTACGAACAACAACCATGGATAATGGATTTATAGCGGTTAATGGCACGCCCACAGATTGCGTGCATTTAGCCATTAATATGTTGTTTGAGGATGACCCACAATTAGTCGTCACTGGTATAAATGCCGGGGCGAATTTAGGCGATGATGTTATCTATTCAGGTACCGTAGCAGCGGCGATGGAAGGACGCTACATGGGCTTGCCATCGGTTGCTTTGTCATTGGCCGGTAGTGAACTTATTCACTATGAAACCGCTGGTGTTTATGCGGCTAAAATTGTTAGCCATCTTAGAGATTGCCCATTACCTGCTAACCAAATTTTAAATGTGAATGTGCCTGATTTACCGCTTAATGAAATTAAAGGCATTAAAGTGACACGCCTTGGCGCTCGTCACCGGGCTACATCAATGATTAAAACGCAAGATCCCGGTGGACGAGATATTTATTGGGTTGGCCCGTTAGCTAAAGCGGATGATGCTGGTGAAGGGACTGATTTTCATGCGATAGCCAATGGTTATGTCTCTATTACGCCTATTACGGTGGATTTAACGGCGCATCACCGCATCGAAAAGCTAAATCAATGGGCACAATTGCTATGAGCAACGTGCTAAAAACAACATCACTGCATGGTCAAAGACTTGCACAGCGATTAATGGGTGAAGGCATCACGGATAAAAATGTGCTCGCTGCCATCGCTGCCACACCGCGACAATTGTTTATTGATCAAGCCTTAGAATATAAAGCCTATGAGAATACGGCGTTGCCTATTGGTCATGGTCAAACAATATCCCAGCCTTATATTGTGGCAAAAATGACGCAGTTGTTGCTGGCTAATGGACCGTTAAATAACGTGTTAGAAATTGGCACTGGTTCAGGTTATCAGTGTGCCATTTTGGCGCAGCTTGTAGAAAAAGTTTATACGGTTGAACGTATTAAAGCATTGCAGCGTCAAGCCAAACGGCGTTTACGATTAATTGATTTACATAATATAGCCATGAAACATGGCGATGGTTGGCAAGGATGGGCATCAAAAGGCCCCTTTGACGCTATCATAGTGACTGCAGCACCTAATGAAATACCAGTGGAACTGTTGCAACAATTGGTTGATGGTGGCCGAGTTATTATACCCGTAGGCGGTGAAACTCAAACATTGATGATTATTACCCGTGAAGGTGAACGATTTACACAACAGAAAGTCGAAGCCGTTAAATTTGTACCTTTATTAGCTGGAGAGCTTAGTTGAAAATTTTTAGTGCGATGTATGAATGGACTATGAAAGCCGCAAGGCACAAACATTCAAGTTATTATTTAAGTTTTATGAGTTTTGCTGAGTCTGTATTTTTCCCCATACCAGTGGACGTGATGTTAGCCCCTATGTCTTTAGCTCGGCCTAAGTCGGCGTGGCGTTATGCCATGTTAGCCACGGTCTTTTCAGTCATTGGCGGCGCGGTTGGTTATTATTTAGGATATGCTTTATATGACTCCGTTGTTCAACCTATTATAGAATCGGTTGGTTATCAGGATAAATTAGTAACGGCTGAATCGTGGTTTAGTGAATATGGAATTTGGGTCATCTTTATTGCAAGCTTTACACCTATTCCTTACAAGGTATTTACGATTACAGCTGGTGTAATGAGTATGGTTTTTTTGCCGTTCTTAATTGTGTCATTAATCGGTCGTGGCATGCGATTCTTCTTAGTGGCAGGATTAATGCGATGGGGCGGTGAAGCGATGGAGGATAAGTTAAAAATATATATTGATCGCATTGGTTGGACTGTTGTTATTCTTATTGTTATCGCTTTAATTGCTGTAAAATTATAAGACGATGAACAGGGCTATGTTGACCTTAAAATCCTTCTTAACCATTGTTATCGTATTAACAATGGTTAGTTGTGCATCATCAACAGGTCCAGCGCCGGTTTCATCAATATCAAAATCTTCTATTAAATACCCCAAAAAATTAACAGGACAAAAATATAAAGTTAAAAAAGGCGACACACTCTATTCTGTAGCCTTTTCAGCGGGGTTAACCGCTAATGAATTATCTAAAATCAATAAGATACCACCACCCTATATAATCCATCCAGGAAAATGGTTATCGCTGGTTAATAAAAAACCACCTATTAAAATAGTCAAAAAAACTCAAGTGTCAAAAAAATGGCATAAAAAACTTGATCCAAAAAAAGAACCCAGTTATTCTAAAAATGTAATTAAGCCAAAACGTTCTACTAAGAAACAAAAGAAAATAAAAAAAGTGACTCCTTCTGTTTCGAAGCAAGGTAATTACGCTAAAAAGATCTCAAAATGGATTTGGCCAGCGAAAGGGCGTGTAGTATCGGCATACTCTGCAACAAAGCAGGGAAATAAAGGGATAGATATAGCTGGGGTAAAAGGAAGTAATATTATTGCTTCTGCTGCTGGTAAAGTAGTTTATGCAGGCAATGCGCTACGAGGTTATGGTAACTTGATTATTATCAAGCATAACGACAAATATTTAAGCGCATATGCACATAATAAAACCATTTTTGTTAAGGAAAAACAACGAATCAAACAAGGGCAGTTAATTGCCCAAATGGGGAGTAGCGAATCAGATCGCATTCTACTTCATTTCGAGATTCGTTTCCGCGGCAAATCAGTCAATCCAACCCATTATCTTCCTAAGCGATAAAGCGATTAATTGCATGTTTTTCAATGAGCTTTCATTGTTAATTATCAGGGAGAATATTATGGGACGCAAAACAACTACGACTACTACAGCTCAGACTGTTGAAACTGAAAGATCACTTAACTTAGACGCGACACAATTATATCTAAGTGAAATCGGGTTCTCTCCACTTTTAACGGCTGAGGAAGAAGTTTATTACTCCCGTTTATCTCTACGTGGTGATGCTGCTGCACGTCGTCGTATGATTGAAAGTAATTTGCGATTGGTTGTAAAAATATCACGTCGTTACCTCAACCGCGGGCTGGCATTGTTAGATCTGGTTGAAGAAGGTAATTTAGGGTTGATCAGAGCGGTTGAGAAATTTGACCCTGAACGCGGGTTCAGATTCTCTACTTATGCCACTTGGTGGATTCGTCAAACAATAGAACGTGCCATCATGAATCAAACCCGTACTATTCGCCTACCTATTCATGTGGTTAAAGAGCTTAATATCTATTTAAGAACAGCGCGCGAATTAGCGCAAGAGTTAGACCACGAACCAACGGCTGAAGATATTGCTGTTAAGTTAGATAAACCCATTTCTGATGTCAGTAAAATGCTTAAACTCAATGAAAAAGTGACATCAGTAGATTCTCCTATTAGCGGTGCTAATGAAAAAGGGTTGTTAGATATCGTGTCTGCCGGGGATCATTATTCACCAGAGCCAACGGCCATGAAGCAAGATATTAATAACAACTTAGTGCGCTGGTTAAATGAATTAAATACCAAGCAACGTGAAGTTTTAGCACGTCGATTCGGTTTATTAGGGTATGAACCATCAACACTAGAAGTGGTTGGTCGTGAAATTGGTTTAACACGTGAACGTGTTCGTCAAATTCAAGTCGAAGCGCTAAAGCGGATGCAAACTATCTTGAAAAATCAAGGATTGTCGATTGAAACGTTGTTTCCTGCTGGAACATAATCAATCGATAGAATAAATGAAAAAGCCAGTGCTTAATCAATCACTGGCTTTTTTATGCCCATCTTAAGCTATTACCTTACTTGAGCCTTTAAGGCATAAAGCATGTTTAATGCATCTTTTGGAGAGAGCTCATCAGGGTTTAGCTCCTTGATAGAGGCAATCAATTGTTCATTCTTATCATCTTCAACAATAGTGGGCATTGCCATAGATACCTCATTTGTATGACTTCCTAATAGTTCTAATTCCGTCAATTTAGCTTTGGCTATTTGCGTGACTACTTTGGGGATCCCGGCCAATTGAGCTACTTGAATACCATAACTTTTATTAGCGGCGCCATCTGCCACATGATGTAAAAATGCAATAGACTCTTCGTGCTCTATCGCATCTAAATGAACATTACTCACTTGAGGTAAATGTTCAGATAACTGAGTCAGTTCAAAATAGTGAGTAGCAAATAACGTCAGCGATTGTGATTTTGTCGCTAAATAATGCGCACAAGCCCACGCGAGTGATAAACCATCAAAGGTGCTGGTGCCACGGCCGATTTCATCCATTAACACTAAGCTATGCTGCGTTGCATTATGAAGAATATTAGCTGTTTCAGTCATTTCAACCATGAACGTTGATCGCCCACTGGCTAAATCATCGGAAGCACCAATACGGGTAAATATTCGGTCAATGTTACCAATGTGCGCGCTTTTAGCCGGTACGAAACAGCCAATGTGCGCCATCAAACAAATAAGTGCCGTTTGTCTCATGTAAGTCGATTTACCACCCATGTTTGGACCTGTTATCACTAACATCTGTCGATCTTCAGATAGTTTAACGGGGTTAGCAATAAATGGTGCATCCATGACTTGTTCAACCACAGGATGACGTGATTCACTTAGCTCAATACCTATGCCCTGATGAAAGCTCGGGCGAGCGTAATTAAAGTCAGTGGATCGCTGTGCAAAGGTGCTTAATACATCGAGTTGAGATAAGGCGCTAGAGCTATTTTGTAATGAAGCCAGTAGGGGTAACAACTGGTCAAATAATTGTTCATACAACAACTTTTCTAATGCTAAAGCTTTGCCTTGGCTGCTTAATACTTTGTCTTCATGCTCTTTAAGCTCAGGAATAATGAAACGTTCATTATTTTTAAGGGTTTGGCGCCTCACATAATGCAGTGGTGCTTGTTCTGCTTGAGATTTACTAATCTCAATGTAATAACCATGAACACGGTTATAGCCCACTTTAAGTGATGATAATCCGGTGGTTTCGCGCTCACGGATCTCTAATTGTTCAAGATAATCTGTAGCCCCTTTACTTAAAGCGCGCCATTCATCGAGCTCTTGATTAAACCCTGGCGCAATTACGCCGCCATCTCTAATTAATGAGGGTGGGTTTTCAACAACCGAATGGCACAATAAATCGTGAAGCTGTGGAAACTCTTTAATTTCTTTAGCAAGCTGGTTAAGACGCTCACATTGATTGTTTTCAGTTAAAAGCTTTTGAACAACGGGTAATAAAGACAGTGCTTGTCTAAGTTTTGAAAAGTCTCTAGGCCGAGCAGAGCGTAGGGCTATTCGCCCTAAAACACGCTCAATATCGCCCACTTGTTTTAAAGTGTCATTAATTGATTCGATGTTTTGCTGTTCAATAAGCGAATCGATAGCGCTGTGACGTTGGCCAATTAAAAACTGATCTCGTGACGGTTGATGAATCCAGCGCTGCAGCAAACGAGAACCCATTGCCGTGGCTGTTTTGTCTAATACCGACATCAATGTGTTGTCATAACCGCCACTAATGTTTTGTGTCAGCTCTAAATTACGACGAGTAGCGGCATCTAAAATGATACAACTATTTTGATTGGTGAGTTTTATTTGTCTAATCTGCGGCAAAGAAACACGCTGTGTATCGTTAACGTATTGCATCAAACAACCAGCGGCAATTAAAGCAATGTTTGCTTTTTCAACGCCAAACCCGTTAAGGCTGTCGGTTTTGAACTGTCGGTTTAATAATTCTTGTGCGGTGTCTAAATCAAAGTCCCAAGGCGGACAAGCCCGCAAGCCTTTACGTTGCCCTAACAGTTCGACATTATCCCACTGCTCAATATGTAATATTTCGGCAGGATTTGTTCTATGTAATTCAGACTCAAACTGTTCAGTAGTCGTCAGTTCACTAATATTAAATTCGCCACTGGCAATATCTAAAGTAGCAAAACCAAACAACGAGTTTTGTTCAAACACACTGGCAATTATATTATCTTTACGATCACCTAATAAGGCTTCATCGGTAATGGTGCCAGGCGTAACAATGCGAACAACCTGACGTTCCACTGGACCTTTACTCGTGGCTGGGTCGCCAATTTGTTCACATATAGCAACACTTTCACCCATATTAACTAACTTCAACAGATAGTTATCAGCACTATGATAGGGGATACCCGCCATAGGAATAGCATTGCCGCCTGTTTTACCACGTGCGGTTAATGTAATGCCCAACAGCTCTGATGCTTTTTTAGCATCACCATAAAAGAGCTCATAAAAATCGCCCATGCGATAAAATACTAAGGTATCTGCATGCTCACTTTTGATTTTTAGATACTGCTGCATCATTGGTGTATGCGAAGACATTGTTTCTGGCGTTAAAATAGGTGTGATCATAAAAATAATAGAATCTTTAAAATAAAAATACGGGTCAAGGATACTTGATTGTTGTTAAAACAAAAAGGGAATTGAGCCAATAATGCCGCCTGATAGGCTTTATAAAAATAATTCAAAAAGTACTTGATACTGTATGACCATACAGTATACTTATTTCCATTAACTGAGTAACAGAATTTTCTAACGGAGCATGTAATGGACGCCAACAAAACAAAAGCACTTGAAGCCGCCTTAGGTCAGATTGAAAAACAATTTGGTAAAGGTTCTATTATGCGTTTAGGTGATGCTAAAGCATTGGATATTGAATCAGTATCTACGGGTTCATTAGGACTTGATATTGCATTAGGCATAGGCGGTTTACCGATGGGACGTGTCGTTGAGATATACGGTCCAGAATCATCAGGTAAAACAACAATGACACTGCAAGTTATTGCTGAAGCTCAGAAGAAAGGTAAAGTTTGTGCATTCGTTGATGCTGAGCATGCACTTGACCCTATCTACGCTGTTAAGCTTGGTGTTGATATCAATTCATTACTTGTTTCTCAACCAGATACTGGTGAGCAAGCACTTGAAATTGTTGATATGTTGACTCGTTCTGGTGCCGTTGATGTCATCGTTATCGATTCTGTAGCGGCGTTAACGCCTAAAGCAGAAATTGAAGGTGACATGGGTGATTCACACATGGGCTTGCAAGCTCGTTTGATGTCACAAGCACTACGTAAGTTAACAGGTAACATTAAACGTTCTAATACTTTGGTTATCTTCATTAACCAAATTCGTATGAAAATTGGTGTAATGTTTGGTAACCCTGAAACAACTACCGGTGGTAATGCACTGAAGTTTTATGCTTCTGTTCGTTTAGATATTCGCCGAATTGGCGCTGTTAAAAACGGCGACGAAATTGTTGGTAATGAAACACGCGTTAAAGTAGTTAAAAATAAGGTTTCACCGCCGTTCAAGCAAGCTGAGTTCCAAATCCTATACGGTGAAGGCACGTCTAAATATGGCGAGCTAATCGACTGGGGTGTTAAAGAGAAGTTAGTTGAGAAAGCGGGCGCTTGGTACAGCTATAAAGGCAGCAAAATTGGCCAAGGTAAAGCAAATAGCATTAAGTTTTTGAAAGAAAATCCTGCTATCTCTGATGAGATTGAAACTTTGTTACGTGATGCTTTATTAATTAAGCCAACAGATACGCCTGATGTAGAACCATTAGCTGAAGAAAAAGAGTAATTTAAACACCTCACCAGCTTTCTCTGGTGATGTTGAGGTAACAGTCGCTCGGCTGTTACCTTTCTATTTTCAATATACCAGTCAATCAACCGTAACATTCCTGTACATGATTAGTTTTTAAAAAGAGAGAACTAATTCGTACAAGAAAAGTTAGCTAAAAACATTTAACCGTCACAACTCAATCTCATCTCTCCAAAAAAATCATAAAATATGACGCTTATCACTAGCTCAATCTAGTGATGTAACCGTATAATGTGCGATATTTTTATTTTAGTGAAGCAGTTCAGGAACTCATTATGCATATGACAACAGCAGAAATTAGAAACGCATTTTTGGCGTATTACCAACAAAAACAACATACGATTGTTGATAGTAGTTCATTAATTCCAGGAAACGATGCAACGTTGTTATTTACCAATGCAGGTATGGTTCCGTTTAAAGACGTTTTCATTGGTAGTGACAAACGTGATTATAACCGTGCAACGTCTTCACAGCGCTGTGTTCGTGCTGGTGGTAAACATAACGATCTTGAAAACGTTGGTTATACAGCGCGTCATCATACTTTCTTTGAGATGTTGGGAAATTTTAGCTTCGGTGATTACTTCAAGAAAGAAGCGATTACATTTGCTTGGGACTTTTTAACGAAAGAATTAAAGCTACCTAAAGAAAAACTTTGGATCACTGTATTTGAAGATGATCGTGAAGCTGAAGATATTTGGATAAAAGAAATTGGCGCAGATCCAGCCCGATTATCACGTATTGGTGCGAAAGATAATTTCTGGTCGATGGGTGATACCGGTCCTTGTGGACCATGTACTGAGATATTTTTTGACCATGGCGAAGATGTTCCTGGTGGGCCTCCTGGCACTCCGGAAGAAGATGGCGATCGTTATATTGAGATCTGGAATCTTGTATTCATGCAATTTAACCGTCAAAGCAACGGGACAATGGAAGATCTTCCTAAGCCTTCAGTTGATACTGGTATGGGCTTAGAGCGTATTGCGGCCATCATGCAGGGTGTTCATTCAAATTACGAAATCGATATTTTCCAAGGTTTAATCAACGCCGCCGCTAAAATTATTGGCACGTCGGACATTAATAACAAATCGTTACGTGTTATCGCCGATCATATTCGTTCATGTTCATTCTTGATTGCAGATGGTGTTATGCCATCGAATGAAGGTCGTGGTTATGTATTAAGACGCATAATCCGCAGAGCCGTTCGTCATGGTAATAGCATGGGCGCGACGGGTGCATTCTTTTATCATCTATTGGACGAGTTAATCGTTCAGATGGGTGAGGCATACCCTCAGCTTGAAAAGAATAAAGCAATCATTGTTAAATTATTAAAAGCAGAAGAAGAGCAGTTTGCACGTACTCTTGATCGCGGCTTAATGATTCTTGATGAAGCATTAAAAGCACAAACTGGATCTATTATTGATGGTGAAGTCGTCTTTAAATTGTATGATACCTATGGCTTCCCAGCTGATTTAACAGCTGATATTGCGCGTGAACGTAATCTTGAAATTGATCAACAAGGTTTCGAAGATGCGATGGCCAAACAGCGTAAACGTGCACAAAACGCGAGTAATTTTGATGTTGATTATAACGAACAAATCAAACTCGCCAGTGCCACTGAATTTTTAGGCTATAGCGAAAACAGTAACGACTCAATCATTAACACTTTGATTGTTGATGGCGAAGAATGTGATGTTGCCACACAAGATAAAAAAGCTATCGTGGTTTTAAACGAATCAGCATTTTATGCAGAGTCAGGCGGCCAAACAGGTGATACGGGTACTATTACAACCAAAGACGGTATTTTCAGTGTTGAAGACACTATTAAAATTGGTCAAGCTTTTGGTCATCGTGGCGTTGTTGTTTCAGGAACTATTGCTGTTAATGCTGCCGCTAAGGCTGAAATTAACGAAGCACGTCGAAATGACATTTCGTTAAATCATTCAGTTACTCATATCTTACATGCCATTTTACGCAGAGAACTCGGTGATCATGTTACTCAAAAAGGTTCGTTAGTCGAAGCTGACAAGATGCGTTTTGATTTCTCGCATTTTGAAGCCGTCACCAAAGAACAAATCGCAGAAGTAGAGCGTATGGTTAACGATCATATCCGTGTTAATGCGCCAGTAGTTACACGTGAAATGGGATTAGAAGCCGCAAAAGACGCTGGCGCCATGGCATTGTTTGGCGAGAAATATGACAGTGATGTACGCGTTGTTAGCATGGGTGAATTATCGGTTGAGCTTTGTGGTGGTACACACGTTCGCAATACTGGTGATATTGGTTTATTCAAAATTATGTCTGAAGCTGGTATTGCTGCAGGCGTAAGACGTATTGAAGCCGTTACAGGCCGTTATGCAGTTGAAGAAATTCAAAAGCAAGAATCTAAACTTGCTGCAACAGCTAACCTATTAAAAGCAGACAGCAGTAACCTAGTTGATAAGGCGCAAGCCCTAGTTGACAAAAACAAACAGCTAGATAAATTGGTTAATGAACTCAAAGCACAAATTGCTAGTCAGCAAGGTGCAGGCTTAATGGACAAGGTTGTTGAAATAAACGGTCATAAAGTATTGGTTGCACAACTTGACGGTGTCGATGCCAAAACCTTACGTGGTTCTGTCGATGAATTAAAAAACAAACTAACTAGCGGTATTGTTGTTGCTGGTGTTACTGATGGCGATAAAGTCAGTTTGGTTGTTGGCGTGACAAAAGATCTAACTGGTAAAGTTAAAGCTGGTGAACTCGTAAATATGGTTGCTATGCAAGTTGGCGGTAAGGGCGGCGGACGTCCTGACATGGCAATGGCTGGTGGTTCTGATGCTGCTGCATTACCTGCTGCATTAGCAAGTGTTAATGATTGGTTAGCTAACAAGCTTTAACTCAATCTAAGTACTACAAAAAGCGTCGATATTTATCGGCGCTTTTTTTATGACTAGCATTAATGGGATCGAGGAACTGTTTCCATTCATTGATTACGGTTATAACTCTCTAACGCAGTGTGACTCGCTTTTCTTCCCCCGCCCTTACTCCTTTCTAATTTTGACGTTAATAGGTCACAATGCGGCTGTGTGAGCTAGATTAACTGCTTCAAACTCTATGTTGTAATGCTTATTGTGATGAAGCGTTAAATGTTACTACAAAGTTAAAGTTGTTAAAAATAAGATGATTTATAACTTGATGATTAATCGCTGATAATGTTATTAATAGAACCTGATGAACTTTTTGACAGCATGCAGAGTCTACTTTTTACAGCTATGTTGTATTTTTTATTATAATTGTTCGAAAATAGAGCTGTTTATCATTATTTTTTAATTTTATTTGAAATAATTCCCATGAATTTTCAATCTAGATATATAATTGAAATAGGTGATTTATTAGTAATCACTAAATTTTTAATCCGGGGTCAATCGGAATTCTATTACAGGAGTGATATATGTTAATTTTAACGCGCCGTGTTGGTGAAACTTTAATGGTTGGTGACGAAGTTACAGTTACCGTATTAGGTGTTAAGGGTAATCAAGTACGCATCGGTGTTAACGCACCAAAAGAAGTTGCTGTTCATCGTGAAGAAATCTATCAACGAATTCAGCAAGAAAAAGCATCAGAAGACGCCGCCGAGTAGTCAATGATGAATATGGAAGCTTAATGCTTCCATTTTTTTTGCCTAAAACATTACTTTCTACACGAATTATATTTAAATTTCCTCCTCAATAATCATCATTTAGTTAAAATTGATCGCATTCGTCGTTTAAACTCCATCAAAATCGTGTTTTATATCGCTTTCCTTTCCAGATATTGTGTTTTAAGTGCTTTTTCTGTGGCCGTTCTATTAATTAACAACTAATGATGGGGCACAAACTAACTAGGCTGTACATATCGTTTACCTATTTATACAAAGAAATAAGCTAATATTTACTCATCTCGCTCCTTTATTGAACCACTTGGTTAAAAACGCTGCACTCAGCTATATTTATAATAAAAAATGTTTGACTTATTTTCGCTACACCGTATTATACGCCGCATACCGGAGAGGTGGCCGAGTGGCCGAAGGCGCTCCCCTGCTAAGGGAGTATGGGCTTTAAATCCCATCGAGGGTTCGAATCCCTCCTTCTCCGCCATTTATTATTATTTAATAAATAGCAAAGTAAAATGCGCATGTAGCTCAGCTGGATAGAGTACCTGGCTACGAACCAGGCGGTCGGAGGTTCGACTCCTTCCATGCGCGCCACTTTACTATTGTTACTTAACTTAAATGGGACGATATATAATTCGTTGTTAGAAATAAGATGTGCGCATGTAGCTCAGCTGGATAGAGTACCTGGCTACGAACCAGGCGGTCGGAGGTTCGACTCCTTCCATGCGCGCCACTCTTACTTTGAATTTGTTGCGCGCATGTAGCTCAGCTGGATAGAGTACCTGGCTACGAACCAGGCGGTCGGAGGTTCGACTCCTTCCATGCGCGCCATATTTTTTCTCTTCTTGCAAAATCCAAAAATCCAAAAATCCAAAAATCCAAAAATCCAAAAATCCAAAAATCCAAAAATCCAAAAATCCAAAAATCCAAAAATCCAAAAATCCAAAAATCCAAAAATCCAAAAATCCAAAAATCC
>Ga0209396_1000369_pt1 | contig 54909 bp, 50 predicted proteins | sample GOMGulsemesocosm_6_FD_184638 | JGI IMG/M metagenome (GOLD analysis project Ga0209396, IMG submission 184638) | Methane-oxidizing microbial communities from mesocosms in the Gulf of Mexico - GOM8C Gulf of Mexico (SPAdes) (version 2) | ecosystem: Environmental > Aquatic > Marine > Cold seeps... | reverse complement strand
GTCATCCCGCATATATATACGAGGAAACCACCAGGAAGACTTAAGGCACGTTCACTAAAGAACATAGGGCTAATAATGAAATATTAGCTAAGAAGTCTATTGGGCGGAAAACCCCACTCATTTCGCATTACCAGTGAGTGATAAATATCTAAATCAGAATCACCGTTAGCGAGGCGCGCATTATACATAGATTTAAAATACAAGCAAGTAATAGATAATCACATTGTACAAAAAACACTCAAGAAAAACTTTTAAATAAATTAACGCTCAAGCTGTAGGCACGGCAGAGCGTTGATTTAGAGTATATATTCCAAAATATATTTCTATTTATATGTTAACTGTCTATTTCAAAACTACCTTTAACATTACTGACTTTTAAACCACCAGAACCACTTTCAATAATTTTCAAACCTCCAGCGCCTTCAACATCGATATCTCCTGAGCCGTCATCAAGAATAATAGTACCCTTCACATTATGTACGGTTAAGTCTCCCGAACCATCTTCAATATTTGCATTACCACTAATACCTCTGGCATAAATACTTCCTGAGCCATCATCTATGGATAAGTCTCCATCAATTTCAGTAAGCGTTATTTTACCTGAGCCATCTTTGATACTTACATTACCAATTACATCGTTTAGTTTAATTTCACCTGAGCCATCATCAATGCTTACTGAGCCAATGATATCGGAAATATCCATACCACCAGAGCCATCATTTATTTCAAGCATCATACGAGCAGGAATAGTCACTACAAGGTCAATACGGGGTGACTTACCACCCCATGAACCCGAGTGATTGTTTTTTGCGACAAGAAATGCCGTTGAACCAGAGTCTGACAATTCAAATTCATAATTTTCACTCGAGCTTGACCGCGTATAAATATCAGCAGTTACACTGATTTCAGTCGCTTGTTTAGAGCCTTTAACAGTTAAGCTGCCTGCGCCGGCTTCAATATCAAGCTTTTTCAATGAACTGGCAGAAAGCGTTAGTTCTTTCTGTTGATGAAAATCAGCGCTTGATGGAGAAGCAACAACAATACACCCACTTAGCATTGACATAGTTGCAAGAGCTAATGAAATCTGTGTAAGAGGGTGAGTGAATGATTGACGTGTAAACATAAGATATTCCCTGTTATTTTAGTGTTATTCGAAAGTTTATTTTATAAATTTTTTTAAATAACACTCAATTATCACGCCAGTTATTTTTAATAACAAATTCAGCAAGTTAACATCAAACCTATTTTACCTCATCTTCAAATAAATAATAACTTAGCAATAATGACGATAAAATAGTGTGTTTTTCAATAACAAAAATTATCGATAAATAAACTGACTAACCAAATCAGGGAATATTCCGAATACAAGGCTACTTATTAAAAGAGTAAACATAAACAATTGCTTACCTATTGCGATTAAATAAACACGACTTCCATCGCCCCCCTTGCTTTCGAGCGTTTTATCATCTTTAAATAAAGTAAATATTATCGGTAAATAATAAGCTAAACCAATACCACTACCTATAACTAGACCCGCAATTAACCACCATGACTTGAATAAAACCGCCTGATTTAACAGATAAAACTTTCCAACAAAGCCCATTGTTAGTGGAATCCCCGCTAAAGCTAATATTGAAAAAATAACTAATACCGCCGCTAAGCGATTTTTCCAAAACAAACCATGCCATTCAGTAATGTGGATATCTTCGCTCATATTACTTCTGTTTTTCTCAGATATTAATAAAACGGTAAAAATAGCAATATTAGCTAATAGATAAGCGGACAAATAAAACAGTGCACCTTGCCATGCGAATTCAAGGGTCTGCAGTGAAGATACCGTTAAAACAATGAGTAAATAGCCGAAATGTGCGATAGATGAATATGCCATTAATCGTTTTATATTTTGTTGTTTAAGGGCCAAAACATTACCAACAAGCATTGAGAGTAATGCGACTACGGTAATAATTTCAATGAAACTCTCATTGTTAAAGTAATTTTGTGAAAAACAACATTTTATCAACACTGTAAACATCGCTACTTTTGAAACCGTTGCCATTAAGAGTGTAATAGGTGTCGGTGAGCCTTGGTAAATATCAGGTGACCAAAAATGAAATGGCGCAAGGGATAATTTAAAAGCAATGCCTGAAAATAACAATAAAATACCAACACTGTTAAATACTTGCAGAGGTTGTTCACTCCAAGGCATAACATTTGAACTAACAGCAAAACTTAAATTACCTGTTTGACTATAAATAAAGGCAATACCAAGCAGCATAAAGCTTGAGGCTGTAGCACTTAATATTAAATATTTAAAACCTGTTTCGACCGCATGTTTATGCTCACGAAAATAGCCCACTAAGCCCACTAAGCTAATTGACAATAATTCAAAGCCTAAAAATAAACTCGCAAAATGGTCACTCACCACCAGTATTCCAGCCCCTAAAACAACTAATAGAATTAACAAATAATATTCGTCATGTACTTCTACTGCCGACTTTAATACCGAACGACTTAAACTAACGACAACTAATGCTGAAAAACAGATTAAAACGAAGCTTAAATAACTAAATCGGTCTACATTCAATAGTGTGGTTATTTGAGTCCCACTGCCTACTTTTAACTCACCACTGAGCAAATGAAGGGTTAGCAATAGCGTAATAGCCAAAATAAATTGTGTAAAGAGGGAAATCATTTTTTGTGAACGTCGCCAAGCGATCAACAGTAATGACAACACAATACCAAACGAAAGCAATAGAATGGGCGATAAGACGATAAACATTTCCGCACTCAATATCACGCTATTAGCTATTTCAGGAGATGCACTCATAAGATAACGCCTCGAAAGTATTGTAAAACCAAATTAGGATACAATCCTAAAATAACAAGTAACATTAATAGGCTACTGCTAATAATGAGTTCACGGCATGACAAGTCTTCTACGGCTTTTAACGAACTACCTTGAAAGGTTTTTTGAAATAACACCATGCCATATATTGCCGAGCCGATTAAACCAAAAGCCGCGAGTATTACCATCATTGGAAATACTTGATAGGCCCCGACTAAACTTAAGAATTCACCAACAAAATTAGCTAAACCCGGCAAGCCAAAAGCTGCCGCAGCAAAGGCAAGTCCGAAACCGCCCATACGAGGAGCACTTTGCCAGAAACCGCCCATATCACTTAAATTTCGCGAATGAATACGCTGATAGATCATGCCTGCTAATGAAAACAATGCAGCACTACTTAAGCCATGCGCCACTATAGTGACAATAACGCCTTGGTAAGCGATCTCATTAAAGCTAAATAATGCCAACATCACAAAACCCATATGACTAATACTGCTATAGGCAACTAAACGTTTAAAATCAGTTTGAGCGAATGCCATTTTTGCGCCGTATAAAATACTAACCACTCCAAGCGTAACGGCTATAGGAGCGAAGTTTTCACTAGCTTGGGGGAAAAGCTGAAGAACAAAACGGATCAAACCATAAGCGCCTGTTTTTAATAATACCCCAGCCAATAAAACGCTCCCCGCCGTTGGAGCTTGGGTATGGGCGTCAGGTAACCAACTATGTAAGGGAACAGAAGGTAACTTAACCGCAAAGGCAATAAAGAACCCCAGCATAAGGTATTGCGCTATATCGCTATTTAATTCGAGCGATAACCAGTCTTGATAAGAGAAACTTAAATCGCCTATTTGTTGCTGATGTATGTACGCCATCGCAATAATCGCCACTAACATTAACAGGCTGCTGACTTGAGTAAATATAAAGAACTTTATCGCTGCAAAATAACGTTTTTCGTGCCCCCAAATGGCAATGATAGCGGTCATAGGGAGTAGCATAACTTCCCAGAAAAAGAAGAACAAGAACATGTCCACTGCAGAGAAAACACCAATAATCCCCACAAAAGTGGCCAGTAAGTTAAAATAATAAAAACCTGATTTTTCTTGTATTTCGCCCCATGAAACTAAAATGCAAATCACCGCAAGGAAGAAGGTCAGAATAATGAGCGTAATACTTAAGTGATCAAGGGCAATTGCATAATTGATATTTAACGAGTTGATCCAAGAAACTTGCGTGATCATTTGTAATGTTAGAAAACTTAGCGGTGATAAATAAGCCGAAAAAACAAAAATCAGAGCGAAAGTAATTACGGCGACTAAAGCGACCCACCTTGCTTGAAATTTCACTCCGAGAAAGGATTTATTATCGGTATACCACGCGAGGCTGCCACAAAATAACAAGCCAAAAATAACAAAAGTTAGCATCATAAGATCACCACTAATATCAGACCAATCAAGGATAAACCGAATGTGCCAGCAAACCAGCGTAAACGTCCATTTTGACTAACCGATAATACATCGCGCCAAATCCCCACATACCAAGCCGATAACATAATCAGTTGATCAAATAAGTCTCGTCGATTCACTTGGGCAATAAAGCAATAAGGTTTAACTAACAACAATTGATAAATAACATCAAAACCTAAGCCATTACGACAAAACACTACCCAAGAAGACTGACTCTCTGCAAGTGAAGTGATACCTTTACTGTGATAACGCTTAAAGTAAAACCACGAAAACGCGATACCAATAAAAGGAGTAATTATAGCAACAGCATGCAACCAATCAGGCGATAGCTCACTTTCATTATTTACAGGTAAAACCGTCGATAAATCAACAGAGAACAAACCACCAAACAATGACAACAAGGCTAAAACAACTAAAGCTCCACGTAATAAATGGTTAGTTTCAAGATGATCGCTGATCACTAAATCCTTAGGAAAGCGTTGCTCACCTAAAAAAGCTAAAAAGAACAATCTGCAACTATAAATACTGGTTAGTAATGCGCCTAATATTGCACACCACCACAAACTTTCGCCAGCGGTTGGTGAAGACCATAAACTGGCGATAATCGCTTCTTTAGAGAAAAATCCAGAAGTGCCAGGCAAAGCAACTAGGCACGCTAAACCAATAAGAAAAAGTGCACTTTCAAAAGGGAGTTTCTTTAATAGTCCTCCCATCTTAAAGAGACTTTGTTGATGATGTAGCGCTAAAATTACTGCGCCAGCCGTTAGAAATAATAATGCCTTAAAGAAAGCATGAGTCGTTAAATGAAAAACACCGGCCGACCAAGCCCCTGCGCCAAGTGCTAACATCATGTAACCAATTTGGCTCATGGTTGAATAGGCCAAAACGCGCTTAATATCTGTTTGTGCTAAGGCCGCAACACCAGCAAGTAGCAAGGTAATAGCGCCAAGCCAAGCGACATAAGTCATCACTTCGGGAGCCATTATAAATACGCCATTCATCCGGGCAATTAAGTAGACTCCAGCCGTCACCATAGTTGCAGCATGAATAAGTGCACTTACGGGCGTGGGTCCAGCCATTGCATCGGGCAGCCAAGTTTGTAATGGTAATTGTGCTGACTTACCGACCGCGCCGCCAAGTAATAATAAAGCTGCCCAATAAGCATCACTGGCTTCATTGCTTGCTAAAGACATTGAAAACGCATCACTGGTTTGCGCAAGTTGATTAATTTCAACAATATTTAAACTTGATAGCGATTTAAATAATAAAAACAAACCAATCGCCATGGCGGTATCACCAATGCGGGTAACGATAAAAGCTTTACGCGCCGCCAAGACATTACTTTTTTCCTGATACCAAAAACCAATCAACAAAAAGCTGCATAGACCTACTCCCTCCCAGCCTAAATAGAGTAAAACTAAATTGTCAGCCAGCACCAACACCAACATAGCAACAATAAATAAATTCATGTACGCCATAAAGCGCGTGAAGTTTTCATCACTCTTCATATAAATAGCGGCAAATAAATGAATGAGGAAACCAACTCCGGTCACCACCAAAATCATCACGGCAGAGAGCGCATCAAGGTAAAAACTCACATTAACCTCTGCACTACCAATTGAAAACCATTGCCACAAGTGAGAGGTAATAACGTTAACTTCACCCGTTGATAATTGGGCAAATAACCATAAACTGCAAAGTGCTGACAGGCCCATTGAACCGACACTTAGCCATGATGATACTGCCCAAGAAAGTCGTTTTCCAAAACTGATCAACACCAAAAAGCTGAGCAGCGGATATAAAGGTAAGCTTGCTAATAAGTTCATGGTTCACCTAGCCTTTCATTTTACTGAGTACGTCAATATCTAACGTTCGATAACGTCGCTGCATACGTATTAATAACGCGAGCCCCACCGCAACTTCTGCTGCTGCTAAGGTTAAAATTAGAATAAACATAATTTGTCCATCTGCTTCTTGCCAGACACTACCTGCGCCAATAAAAGCAACCCCTACCGCATTAAGCATCACCTCTAAACTCATCAACATAAATAAAGTGTTTTTACGAACAACCACTCCAACAAAACCAATAGTAAATAACAGGCTTGATAGTATTAAGACATGTGTGAGAGGAATATCGGTCATAACCGCCCTCCCTGATGTTCTGGTTTAGCATAATGGTACCCGGCGACTAAGCCCGCTAATAATAAAAACGAGGCTATTTCGACCGCCAATAAATAAGGGCCATAAAGTAAGATACCCACTTGTTTTGCATCGACCACGTTGTTGCTTAATTGCAGTTTGAGTTCACTATTATCAATGACAAAAACCAGCTCAATTAATAACAATGCACCTAGTAACATAGGTCCAAACCAAAGGGATAGTCCCCTTGATTGCGGAGCGTGCATTGTTTCATCAACTCCTAAGCCAAACATCATTACCGCAAAAACAAATAACACTAAAATTGCGCCCGCATAAACGATCACTTCTAAACCGGCAGCAAAGGGTGCTCCCATTAAATAAAAACACACAGCAACCGCGAGTAAAGAAATCACTAAATATAATAAAGCGTGTACAGTGTTCTTTCCTGTTACTACTTTTAAGCTCGCAATAATCGCGATAAGTGCCGCTAAATAGAATAAACCTTCAATTGAAGCAAATAGACTCATGGCATTAATCCTTTAATATCAATAGGAGGACGTTCTTGTTCGGCGTCTCCTTTTCCTTTATTTGCGACTTTAATGCCACTGTGGTGATAAAAGTTATACTCGTGGTATTTTCCTGTTCCGTTAATCAACAAGTGTTCTTTTTCGTACACTAGATTTTTACGGTCATATTCTGCCAATTCAACATCTGGCGTTAATTGAATCGCATACGTTGGGCAAGCTTCCTCACAAAATCCGCATAAAATACAACGAGAAAAATTTATTCTAAAAAACTCTGCCCGCTTACGGCCGTCATCATCAATAGTCTGCTGTAATGCGATGCAATCTACAGGGCAAGCAACCGCACATAAATTGCACCCGACACAACGTTCTTCACCATCAGGGTCGCGCGTTAGTACAATTCGTCCACGATAACGTGGCGCCAAATATGGTTTTTGTTCAGGGTATTGCACGGTATCTGCTTTGGTAAATGTGTGTTTTAGCACTAACCACATAGTACGTATTTGACTTAACATTTCAGCCTCCTGTTTAATAGTTTCCTTTGACTAACCTGCTCATTGAAATAAATGTTCATCAAAGTATTCCTCCTAAACGCAAAGCTGCGGTAATTAATAAATTAACTAAGGCAACAGGTAGCATAAATTTCCAACCAAAAGCGAGTAGTTGGTCAAAACGCGGACGTGGTAGTGAGGTTCTTAATAAAATAAAAAAGAAGACAAAAAATAGAACCTTTAAAATAAACCACACCAAGGGGGGTAGCCAAGTATCAAGTGGTGAAGGCATTAACCAACCACCAAAAAACAACACCACAGACATGGCTGAAATTAGGGTAACGCTTAAGTATTCACCTAAGAAAAACAGCGCAAATTTCAAACCTGAGTATTCAGTATGAAACCCTGCGGTGAGCTCGGTTTCAGCTTCAGGTAAATCAAAAGGTAAACGGTGACTTTCTGCAATACCGGCAATAAGAAAGACAAAGAAACCGATAAACTGACTTTGTATTAGCCAACCATCAGTTTGGGCTAAAACGATTTCTCGTAAATTAAAGCTTCCTGTTAAAAGCACTACGCCCATCACAGATAAGCCCATAAAAACTTCATAACTGACTGTTTGCGCCGCAGCGCGCATTCCGCCTAACATCGCATATTTAGAATTTGATGCCCAACCTGCCAAAACCACGCTATAAACAGACAATGATGCCATCGCGAGGAAAAATAACAGACCTATATTTAAGTTTGAAACGCCGATATCTGGAGTGAATGGAATAACGGCAAAACTCATTAAAACACACACCGCACCAATAACCGGTGCAATGGTAAAAACTAAGCGGTCACTAAAAGGTGGGATCCAATCTTCTTTACCTAAAATTTTCAGTAAGTCAGCTAATGATTGTAACATTCCAAATGGGCCAACACGATTAGGGCCATGGCGGTCTTGCCAAATACCAATCATCCTTCTCTCAACCCAAACTAGTGTTGCCGCTATAGGTATCAATAACGCAATAATGATAGTTATTTCTAAAAGATGCCAAAGTATTTCAGGCTTCATCTAAGCCTCCTGCCACAAAACGAATAGGGATATGTTGGTCAAATTCTTTCAGTTGTTTAAGGACTTTTTCTTGTGAATTTTTGGCTTGTTGATAAAGAGCTTGTCGATTCTCTTGTTGCGAAAGAACATCGGAATTTGCCGCTTCAACAAGTGTAATACTTACCCCAGTGTTCTTATTGGCAAGTTCATTAATGTCGCCATAAGCTAAATGGTCAGGTAGGTTTTTATCGCATCTTAAACGGCCAATATGAGTTACATTTTCTGTGATGATTTTTAGCCACTGTCCATTGTTCCATCCCTGTCGCTCGGCGGATATATTTGATAAATAAATAGTAAAATGTTTCTCAGGGTCATGGGTCAGTAGTTTAAATTCTGCTGTGTTGGCCGATTGCCATTCCCCTTTAAATAAAGAGCCTTGCGGAAAATAAACTAGTGATGAGTTACCTGGCTCGACTTTATCCTCAGCAACTTTTTTGTGGTCTGCTGTTAAACCGGAAAGTGAATACACAAAAGATAAGTAGTCATCATTTTCGATATCATTAATAAGTGGTCCTTCAATATCGACCTGATAATGATTAATTGATTCGTTGGAATTCCAACCTGGCGCCCAAGTAAATGGCATAGCATTATTGGTATTAGGTTTATTTCCTTCCATAGAGAAACTATAAAGCAACTCTTGATCTTGGGTAACTTTAGCTTCGTGAATGGCATAGTTTGCCGCTTGTGAGGTTCGTCCACTGGCACGTGTTGTCATCCGAGCCACCGACTGATTATTCTCAGTATCTTTATTAACTTCTTTATTTTCTTCTTTATTAACCTCTTTAATAGACAGCGGCCACGTAGAGAGTGACTCTTCAAAATAGCGGTGTAATTGAGTTAAATTATTGATGGGTTCGAGTTTATTTTTACGCAGTATCGCCGTTGGCATTGTTGATGATTCAAATGACTCTTCAATCAACGCCAGCCATTTCCAGCTATCTAAAATAGGTAATAGTGGAGCATGTACTTGGTTATACCGTTGCACTCGCCCTTGGTAATTAACATAATGTCCATTACCTTCGCTGACTGCGGCTACCGGAAAAACAATATCAGCTAAATCGGAGACTCTGCTATGAGTATGGTCAAGCACTATAATCGTTTCAGAATTTTCTCTTAGAAACGCTAGTTCACCATCGGTGAAAGTCGCTAATTCTTGTTCTAAACAAATAATGCCAGCAACTTCTTTTGCTCTGAACTGAGATAAAACCTGCTCAGATGATAAAGACGACTTATCGAGTAATGACAATAGGCCAAAACTATTACTCGCGGCTGAAAGTACAATTAGGTTCAATTGTGTCGTCAATTTCTCTTGTGCTAAACAATGTGTCAGTTTTTCAATTGCGGTTAATATTTTTGCATTAGATAAGCTATCACCCGTGACAATTAAGGGCGTTTCTGCCGCCATTAATTTAGTAGTTAATCCGCTAATAAAGAGTTGCTGACTGGTTGAGAGTTTAGCTAATTGCTTTTCATGTGCATTATCGAAGTCTTCATTTATTAAGGAACATATAGCATTAGTAAGTACTAACACCATCTGTTCAATTTCATCTGGAGGTAATAGTAAGTATTGCTCGGTAAGTTCATCTAGTTTGGTTGCTGTGGTATGCATAGAAAAGAAAGGCGTATTAAGTTTGCCACTGATCGTACGCACTGCACTGTCTTGCCATGAAGCAACGCCCAACCCTGCGGCTTTATCAATACCGGCATTACGGCATGTTTGCCTAATTGACAATGCCATCCTTGGTGATGATTTCGTTATATCTTCACCAATAGTAAGAATAAAATCACACTTTTCAATATCGCTAAGGCTGAGAATTTTCCCGCTTGATTGCGCTTGCTGAAGAAGTTTTTGATGTGCGCTTGCCACCTTCATCTGCTGATTGCTATAACCTGCTGAAAAATACGCTTCGCCGACAATCTTCTTCAAATAAACGTTAGCTTCTAATGATGCCCGTCCAGAGCCGATACCAATAAAACGTTTACCCCGAAAATGTGCCAAGGCTTTTGATACATCTAAACGGCTTAGTTGTTCAGCAGATTGTTGGCTGATGCCTTGCGCTTTTTTAATGCGCTGCTCGCCATTTACAAAACCAATACCATAACGACCACGGTCACATAAAAAGTAACCATTGAGTTCGGAATTATAGCGATTCATCACGCGGCGGACTGAGCCATACCGTTCACCAATACTGGTATTACAACCTACTGAGCAATGCGCACAAACAGACGGAGCTGATTGCAAATCCCACTTACGCGTATAATGTGCTGAAAACACTTTGTTAGTGAAAACTCCTGTTGGGCAAACCTCCACTAAATTTCCGCTAAACTCACTTTCTAACGTACCGTCTTTTTGTCGGCCAAAATAGACCTGATTTCTTGAGCCATACACGCCAAAATCTTTTCCGCCAGCATAGTCATTATAAAAACGCGTACATCGATAACAAGTAATACAGCGATTCATTTCATGACCAACAAGTTCTCCTAGGTTTTGGTTATTGAACGTACGTTTGCTACCTTGATAATCTCGTGAGCCATGACTTGTCATTACGGTCATGTCTTGTAAATGACATTCACCACCTTCAGCGCAAACCGGACAGTCGTGAGGATGATTAGTCATCATCGCGCTGATCACCTGCTCTCTAAATTTTTCAGCGCTATTATCTTGTAATCCGATACGCATACCATCTCTGACCGGCGTCATACACGCCATAACCAAACGTCCACGTGTATCATTTTCATCTTGATATTGAGTTACTGCGCACTGTCGACAGGCTCCTACTGATCCCATTGAAGGATGCCAACAAAAGTAGGGTAAATTGAGTTTTTTAGATAATACGCCAGCGAGTAAGTTATTATCTTTACTGACTTGATAAGCAATATCGTCAATATATACCGTGACTTTTTGCGATGAGGCCATTTCTTTATCACCCATGACAATGTCCTTTAAGCTTGGTTTCTTGATTTATGCTCTGCTTATATGAACAACAGCCGTGATCTATGTGTTGTTCAAAATCAGCAATAAAGTAACGTAACGCACTTTTCAAGGGTTCAACAGCTCCAGGGGCAAGCGCACAATGCGTTTTTCCGAGCCACATAAAATCACAGAGGTTATGTAAGGTATCAAGGTCTTCTTTACGGCCACTACCATTTTCAATACGTGTTAGTACTTCTACCGCCCAAGGTGTGCCATCACGACATGGTGTACACCAACCACATGACTCTTGTGCAAAAAATTTAATTAAATTAAGTACCATTGCCACTGGACAACTTTTATCATCTAAAACAATTAACCCACCAGTACCTAAACGACTTCCTGCCTTGGAAATAGAGTCAAAGTCCATTGGTGTATCAAGGTGTTCAGGTAAAAGAAAATCCGTTGACGCGCCGCCCGGCAGTAATCCACGTAATTTTAGGCCATCAGCCATACCACCCGCATGTTGATACAAAATTTCTCTTATGGTTGTGCCCATGGGGAGCTCCCATAAACCAGGCGTTTTTACTCGACCACAAGCGGCATAAATTTTAGTACCGGGATCGCTATCCGGTGAAAGCGCTTTAAACCATTCGGCGCCATGTTTAAGGATATGAGGTAAATTACTTAATGTTTCGACATTATTAACCACGGTCGGCTTGCCAAATAAGCCACTCATTTGAGGAAAAGGTGGCTTAGCTCTTGGAATAGCTCTGCGCCCTTCTAGTGCATTTATCAATGCAGTTTCTTCACCGCAAATATAACGACCAGCACTGGTGTGCACGTATAAATCAAAAGAAAAATTGCTACCTTGAATGTTTTTTCCTAACCAGTTGTTTTGATAGGCTTCGTCAATAGCTTGCTGTAATCGTTTGGCAGCTAGGTGATATTCCCCGCGCAAGAAAATGTATCCGCGATTTGCCGCCATGGTATAAGCGCCAATGATCATCGACTCAACTAATTGGTGTGGCACGCCTTCTAATAAATAACGGTCTTTGAAAGTACCGGGTTCCATCTCATCAGCATTTGCCACAAGGTATTTAAATTCGGGAGCCTTGTCGTCATCATCTTCAAACATCGGCACACAGCTCCATTTCATCCCTGTTGGAAAACCGGCACCGCCACGGCCTTTTAATCCTGAACTGCTTACTAAATCTAAAACTTGCTTAGGGCTATATTCATGCAGCGCTTTACTAGCACCTTGATAACCGCCTTCGCTAATATATTGACTCAGTGATAGTGGCGATTGTAGATTAACTAATTGAGTGAGTGGACGCATCATAGCTTCAGTCATTTTAACTCTCCACTTTGGCTAAATCATTTAAGATTTCAACAACATTTTCAGGGGTTAAACATTGATAATGTTCTTTGCCTATCATCATACTCGGCGATTTATCGCAGCCGCCTAAACAGACATTAGTTAAAAAAGTGAACTTGCCATCAACAGTCGTTTGCCCGTAATCGATACCTAAGTGAGATTTTATCGTTTGATAAATTTCTTCATAGCCAGTTAAGTGACAGGCAACGCTATCGCATAGATGAATGACAAACTGCCCTACTGCTTGGCGGTAAATTAAATTATAAAAAGTGGCAACACCTTCAAGCTCTGCTTCTGGCATACGCAATAAATCAGCAATGGCATATAAACTGTCATCACTTACCCAGCCTCGATGCTCTTGAATTATTTTTAACGCTTCAATACCTGCTGCTTCTCGCGTTTCCATAATACTGACTTCATGCTCTATTGCGGCTACCTCAGCAGTCGATAGGTATTGTCGATAATCTATGGTTACGGTCGAAATATTTCCCATGTAGGTAACGTCACTTTTCATATTTAATCCCTATCTGTCTACATCAGCCATGACATAATCGACACTACCTAAGGTAGCGATTAAATCAGCGACCATTTGCCCTTTACTGATTAATGGCAACATTTGTAAATGCGCGAAACTTGGCGTACGAATACGGGTGCGGTAACTCATGGTGCTACCGTCACTAATTAGGTGGTAGCCCATGATCCCTTTAGTGGCTTCAACACACATCGATACTTCACCTGCAGGAATTACCGGCCCCCACGAAACATTAACAAAGTGAGGGATTAAGCTGTCGATGTCTTGCATGGTTTTGGCCTTGTCAGGAGGCGTTGTTTGCGGGTGTTCAGCCTTATAAGGCCCTTCAGGCATATTATTTAAACATTGTTCGATAATACGAATACTTTGTCTCATCTCTTCAACACGTACCCTACATCGATCATAACAATCGCCTTTGTGGCCAAGAGGAACTTCAAAATCAAATTGGTCGTAACCACTGTAAGGTCGCTGTTTACGGAGATCCCATGAATAACCTGTCGCCCGTAATCCTGGCCCTGTGATACCCCAATCAATAGCTTCTTGGCTTGAATATGCGCCAACATCAACGGTACGATTTTTCAAAATAGAGTTTTGCATGACCATTTTTTCATATTCATCTAAGCGCTTAGGTAAGTAATTCACATATTCGCGAACCATTACATCCCAACCTTTAGGTAAGTCTTGGGCAATGCCGCCAATGCGAAACCAACTAGGATGCATTCTTGCGCCAGTAAAGGATTCAATAATGCCAAACAGTTTTTCACGGTCAATAAACATGTAAAAAATAGGAGATAGCGCGCCGATATCTTGAGCAAAAGTGCCATAAAAAAGTAAATGACTTAGAATTCGAAACATTTCTGAAGTCATGATACGAATAACTTTCGCGCGATCTGGCACGGTAATGCCCGCGAGTTTTTCCACTGCCATGACATAGGGAAAATTATTCATCACGCCACCAAGGTAATCAATACGGTCGGTGTAAGGAATATAACTATGCCAAGATTGACGCTCGCCCATTTTTTCAGCGCCACGATGGTGATAGCCAATATCGGGTACGCAGTCGACAATTTCTTCACCGTCCATTTGCAAGACGATACGAAAAGCGCCATGCACACTGGGGTGATTAGGACCAAGGTTCAGAAACATAAAGTCATTATCTTCATCTTGGCGTTTCATGCCCCAAGCTTCGGGGTCGAACTGCAAAGCTGCTTGTTCTTTATCTTGTTGGTATGGCGTTAATGTGAAAGGGTCCATTTCTGTAGCACGGGCTGGGTGTGTTTTTAATAAAGGATGCCCCCCCCAAGTATCCGGCATTAAAATTCTGCGTAAGTTAGGATGGCCACTAAAGGTTATACCAAACATGTCCCATATTTCTCTTTCGTACCAATTAGCATTTTGCCAAATATGACAAACGCTTTCTAATGACTTGTCACTTGCAGGCAAAGCAACTTTAATGCGGATATCTTGGTTTCTTTGGTAGGAACGTAAATGATAACTCACGGTAAAGTCTTGTAAGTGTGGCGCCCTATGTTCACGCTTTGTTTCATCGATACCCGCCAGATCAAAGCACATATCAAAAGGCTGAACGAGTTCATTCTTCAGTACATTCATTAACTTAGTCAGTTGACTTTTTTCAACCCAAAAAGTACAAACGCCATCAACAATATTTTCAATAGCAGTCACAGCCCTGAGCTCTATATCAGATGCTTGGGCAAGTATCTCTGCTTTTAATTCTTCATTAATTTTTGCGTGATGTTCAGGTTCATCAAGAGTATTTTCTGATGAGCCTGAATGCCAATCTTTGCTTGCTTTTATATTGAATTCAGCCATGAATCAAACGTCCTGCTTTATTATTGATTTTATTTATCTTTACTTGTTTTTCTAACACCTATCAGGGGGATCTAAGGTGGTAACATCAATGCGCTCTTGCTGCTTAATATCGCGTAATGAAGGTTTAGCAATTTGACTCACATTCTGTTCGCCCACGGTCCAACTTAAAGGTCTTGGTTGGTGTTGAATGCTATTTTGTAAAAGTAATAACGCTTCAAGAAGTGCTTCAGGTCTTGGTGGACATCCTGGTACATAAACATCAACAGGAATAAACTTATCGACACCCTGCACAACACTGTAAATGTCATACATGCCACCAGAATTAGCGCATGCCCCCATGGAAATAATCCACCGAGGTTCTAATAGTTGATCGTATAAATGTTGAATCACCGGTGCCATTTTTCGAAAGCACGTACCCGAAATAACCATGAGATCGGCTTGACGAGGCGTTGCTCGAATCACCTCAGCACCAAAACGAGCAATATCGTGACGGGATGTAAAGCTAGTCGCCATTTCCACATAACAGCAACTTAAACCAAAGTTAAACGGCCAAATAGAGTTTTTTCGCCCCCAATTCACCATGTCATCAAGTTTCGCCATAAAGATACTGCGGTTTAATTCTTCTTCTGAAATATCTTTAGCTTGTGACATTTCCTCATCAAGCTTTGCTTTCGTTAGCGTCCATTCCATGATTAATCTTTCCTTAAATTTTCAGCAGTACGCTGGTGGCGAAAAGGTAAGTGGCGATGCTTAAGCTCTAAAGCGCCAATACGAATGATATAAATTAGCCCTGCTAATAACACACCAATAAAAATGCTAGCTTCGATAAATCCCGCCCAGCCAACTTCATCAAAGGCAATAACCCAAGCAAATAAGTAAATTGTTTCTAAGTCAAAAATGACAAAAAAAATGGCGTATAAAAAGAAGTGGTTAGTAAAGCGAGTATGATTGTTATTATCAGTACCCGAAGATTTTGAGGCAATAATGCCCGATTCATAAGGTGTATTTTTTGCGCGGCTTCGTGTTTTAGGACCAAGGATATGAGATAACAACATCATGGCAATGAGCATGACAATAAGAATAAGAAAATATGCCGCTATCGGCCATATTTCAGCGATCTGATTGGATAAATTCACACGAGCTCCCCAATAAGCTTTCACCCTATTAAAATGAAGAAAGCTTTATCGATAGACAGCATACTTATCGAAAAATGTTATTTTTATTTTAAAGCTATGACTAAAGTATTAGATACCGTAAATAGCTTGGACTGTTAACAGTCAGTATTAGCTTACTTAAGGCTATTACCTGTATGTAAACGGTAAAAGCCTTATTTAAGTGACTTACGTTGAGTATAGAAAAGATTTAAAAATCTGCACAATAATCATTCAATTTAAAATTGATAAATAACTATTCTTTCAGACATTTATAGAGAGGAAATGAGAGATAAACCTTACGCTGACTACTCGTCAGCGCCATTTAATAAGTCTGAAAAAAGTGAAAGTTTATTTAAGACTAAAGCATGAATAGATTTTCGAGGATAACGGCCTGTTCTGCTAATTTTCCCAGCAGATTCATTCATTAACAACTCTAGCGCTTGATCTATGTCTTCGACGGCATAAATGGAAAACAGCTCATTTTTAACCGCTTCAATCACTTCGTCGGTTAACATCAAGTTATTAACATTGGTTTTAGGAATTATTACCCCTTGTTTACCCGTTAAACCTTCGTCTTTACATAAGCGATAAAAACCTTCAATTTTTTCATTAACCCCACCGATAGACTGTACGCCACCGTGTTGGTTAATGGATCCGGTAATCGCGAGTCCTTGATCTATAGGCAATAAAGATATCGCTGAAATAAGCGCACAAAGCTCTGCCATTGAAGCACTATCGCCATCAATATGTCCATAAGACTGTTCAATGGCTAAGTTAGCAGAAATGGATACTGGGAAACCTTGTCCATATTTATGGCCTAAATAACCGGTCAGTAATAATACCCCTTTAGAATGAATCGACTTACCTAAATCGACTTCTCGTTCAATATCGGTAACGCCTTCACTTCCTGCGTAAACCGTAGCAGTAATGCGCGCTGGCGTGCCAAAAACACTATCGCCAATTTCCAAAACAGTTAAACCGTTTACCTTGCCAATGTGTTGGCCGTTGATATCAATAAGCACTTGTTTTTCTTTTATTTCTTGTAACCAAGCTTCACTCATCCTCCCTGTTCTTCGCTGTTTCGCGGCAAGAGCTAACGTCACATGGTTTGCCGTTAATTCACCTTCACTGCCCCCTTTGCTCCACAGGTAAAAAGCTTCATCAAGCAAATCATTCACTTGTACAATATTGGCAGATATTTTTTGTTGGTGCTCAGCTCGTCTTAGCGCATAACGTACGAGCTCTAGTACCGCTTCATTACTGACTTGTGGATAGTTATATTTATAGGCACGTTGACGAATTAAATGGGCATAATCATTTAAATTTTCTTCATTGCTTTCTAAGTAGTGATCAAAGTCAGCTAATATACGAAATAGCTCGGTAAACTCTTGATCATAATCTTGTAGCATGTAATAAATTTCTGGGTCACCGAGCAATATAACTTTAACTTTTAGCGGGATTTTTTCGGGTTGTAAGCTAAATGAACCCGGCTGACTATATTCTGAATAAGGACTTTCAATGCTTATTTCTTGTGATTTAAGTGCTAACTTTAAACGTGCCCAAACTAAGGGTTGATTAAGTAATTTATCCGCATCTAAAATGAGATAGCCACCGTTAGCTTTATGTAAAGCACCCGCTCTTATTAAACGATAACTGGTATAAGTACTGCCTTGAATACTTGCGAAATCGACATGGCCAAACAAGTTTTGGAAAGTGGGGTTTTGTTCATAAATAACCGGCGCGCCAGCATTACTTTCTTGCGAAACGAGTAAATTAGGTAAAAACTGCTCAACCATTAATTTACGCGCATCTTTATCGTTTCTGTTTTCAACACTTTCATCAACAAGTATTTCTAAAACGGTATCAACGACATGCGCCTTAACTTTTGACAAGAACTTTAAAACACCAATATTACTGGCAAATTCATGTTCTAATTCTTTTAAAAATGGGCGAATAGCATGCTCTGCAGTTTCATTTTTGAGTTTACGAAGCTTGTCAGAAGAAATACGTTTCCATTGTGGTAATTCGATAAGTCGCTCAGATAGTATATTTTCTAACTTTTCTAAAAGCACATAAAACTCAGCACGCTTACCTTCATCTAAACTGGCAAATTCTTTATCATTTAACGGTTTACCGTCAACTAAAGGAGAAAAACCTATTTCGCCATTTTCTTCATATAATAAGACGTCGTTCTTTAAAGCACTTTCTTCTACTTCAGCAATCGCTTGATCGTACTTTTTATTAAACTCTCTATCTACCGCACCTTTTTGACGTTGATAGCTGGGGTTATCAAAAACCTCCGGAAATAAATCTAATAACTCGTCAATAAAAGTATTAATACGAGTAAGTAATTGCTTACCATCTCCAGGGCTAACATACAGTTTATGTGGAGCATGAGCATCATCAAAATTATTAATGTAACACCACTCAAAAGGTGTTTTTTCATTACCCGCAGTGGCAGCTAACATTTGTTTGATTAATGTTTGTCGGCCGGTACCATGTTCGCCCATCGCAAAGATATTAAAACCAGGGGCCTGCATCGACAAACCAAATTCGAGCGCTTCTTTAGCACGAGAATGTCCAATGAAAATTTGCTCGACATCAGGAGTAACTTTAGAATAAGAAAACTGTTCTGCAGACAATTGAGCCGTTAATTGCTCAACCGTTAAACGAGTTGCTGATGAAGTAGGTATAACCTTTGATGGCATGCAATATCTCACTGATAACGCTCAAAAAACAAGCTAGGGAAAATAAATAATGGTAGAACATCCAGTGTACTCTTATTTATAATCATTAGTAAATTTAAGTCATCCTTTCAGCGCTAAAACTAAGGAGAAAAAGGCAATCGAGTAAAAGAAGTGCCACCACAAGTAAAACAATCAGCCACATCACAAGCGTGGCTATAAGTAATTTTCTCATGGCATTGTTTACATTCCAAAAAACCAAAGCCGATAAAGTCACCACTTTTATATTCCCCTTGATGCTTAAAGTCATCATCAAGTTCGGACCATTCCACTTGCGATTTGTCTGTTATTGCCTGCATGTTTTTCCAAAACGATTCATTTAACAAACCTAAGTATAAGGAATGCTGGGCTTGAGCCTTATTTTGCACAATGAATTCTTTTATATCAAAACGTAAGTTATCAATAAATTGTTTGACTTTCTCTTCAGGTAATTGTTCTGCCGCTTGTAGATATAATTTACTTTTTTCTACTTTCTCAACAATATCGGTAATTTCGTGCTGATTAACGTCTTCAGCCCATGTAACTAATGCCTGATAAAGCTTTTGAAAAACACTATTTTCTGATTTCATCACATACTCCTAAGCTATCTTTTAATAAAGTATAGCTAGCCATTTATTTATAGAAAAAATTAATCAGATAAACTTGTCGAAACACGCTTATCTGTGAAACAGTATCTTGAAGTGAGACGGGTATATAAGGTATTCTATCGCCATTATTTATATGCGTTCATGATCGCGGTCAATTTCAATCGACAAGCTAGTGAACACCACATTACTAAAGTGTTTGAGAAATTTTTAATGGAATCCATTTACAATCCCCAAGCTATAGAAGCGCAAGTTCAACAATTTTGGACTGAAAACAAAACCTTTAAAGCCGAAGAAAAGCCAGGCCAAGAGAAATTCTACTGTCTCGCTATGTTCCCTTACCCAAGTGGCCGTTTACATATGGGGCACGTGCGTAACTATAGTTTAGGCGATGTTATTTCTCGCTATCAACGCTTGCAAGGTAAAAATGTAATGCAACCTATGGGTTGGGATGCATTTGGTTTACCTGCAGAAAACGCCGCAATAAAAAATAAAACCGCGCCAGCAAAATGGACTTATGAAAACATTGATTACATGCGTAACCAACTAAAGTCATTAGGTTTTGCTTATGACTGGAGCCGAGAATTAGCAACATGTAAAAAAGATTATTATAAATGGGAGCAATGGTTCTTTACTCAACTTTATGAAAAAGGTTTAGTTTATAAGAAAAATGCTACCGTTAACTGGGATCCAGTTGACCAAACAGTATTAGCAAACGAACAAGTTATTGACGGACGCGGTTGGCGCTCTGGCGCTATTGTTGAACGTAAAGAAATTCCACAGTGGTTTATTAAAATTACTGATTACGCTGAAGAACTATTAACTGACTTAGACCAGCTTACTGAATGGCCAGAGCAAGTTAAAACCATGCAACGTAACTGGATTGGTCGTAGCGAAGGCGTTGAAATGACCTTCCAAGTCGAAGGTTCTAACGAAAGCTTTGATATCTATACCACTCGTCCAGATACATTAATGGGTGTTACTTACGTAGCACTTGCTGCGCAACATCCGCTTGCTTTAGCTGCTGCCAAGAATAACAGTGCATTAAGCGACTTTATTGCTGAATGTAAAACTAATAAATCTACCGAAGCTGATATGGCAACGATGGAGAAAAAAGGTGCTGATACTGGCCTTAAAGCCATTCACCCATTAACGGGCAAGATTGTTCCTGTTTGGGCCGCAAACTTTGTCTTAATGGATTACGGCTCTGGCGCGGTAATGTCTGTCCCAGGACACGACCAACGTGATTATGAGTTTGCCACTAAATATGGATTAGAAATTACCCAAGTTATTGCTGGTACTGACGAAGACGATATCAATAAAGCCGCGATTACTGAGAAAGGCAAACTAATCAACTCTGGTGAATTTGATGGTTTAAATTTCAAAAAAGCATTTAAGGCTATCGCTTACAAATTATCAACAGAAAATAAAGGTAAAATAAAAGTTAATTACCGCTTACGTGACTGGGGAGTTTCTCGTCAACGTTATTGGGGGACACCTATTCCAATGGTGCACTTAGCCAATGGTGAGTCTGCAGCTGTTCCTCTTGACCAACTTCCAGTTGAACTTCCTGAAGATGTAATAATGAATGGCGTTACTTCGCCAATTAAAGACAATCCTGAATGGGCTAAAACCACGCATAACGGTGAAGAAGCTTTCCGCGAAACAGATACTTTCGATACCTTTATGGAATCGTCTTGGTATTACGCACGTTACTGTTCGCCAAACGACGATACGCAAATGATTGATCCAGCTAAGGCCAATTACTGGTTACCGGTTGATCAATACATAGGTGGTATTGAGCATGCTATTTTACATTTATTATATGCACGTTTTTTCCATAAGTTATTGCGTGACGCAGGTTTAGTTAACTGTGATGAACCGTTCAAAAAGCTGTTATGTCAAGGCATGGTCTTAGCCGACACTTATTATCGTGAAGCCGAAAATGGTGGACAAGATTGGATTTCGCCAACAGATGTGGACGTTGAACGCGACGAAAAAGGCAATGTTACCGCAGCTGTTAGCAAACTTGATGGTAAACCGGTAATTTCTGCTGGCATGAGCAAAATGTCAAAGTCTAAAAATAACGGCATAGACCCACAAGAAGTGATAGGTAAGTATGGCGCAGATACGGTACGTTTGTTTATTATGTTTACCTCACCACCAGAGCAAACTTTAGAGTGGTCTGACTCAGGTGTTGAAGGTGCACATCGTTTCTTGAAACGTGTTTGGAAACTTGCTTTTGATTTTAGCGAACAAGTTAAAGAACATGGGACAGTTCCAGCGTTAAGTGAATTAACCTTGAGCGCTTCACAGAAAAAACTGCGTAGAGAATTACATAAAACCATCGCAAAAGTGAGTGACGATATTGGCCGAAGAAACACCTTCAATACCGCAATAGCTTCAATTATGGAATTAATGAACCACTTAACTAAAGCGAAATTAGCGAGTGTTGAAGACCGAGCAGTAATGCAAGAAGCCGTTCGTGCTGTGGTCATTATGCTTACGCCGATTACTCCACACATGTGTCATGAAATATGGAAAACATTGGGTGACGCTACAAGTAACGATGCATCAATTGAAGAAGCTTCTTGGCCAATCGTTGATGAAAGTGCTTTAGTTGAAGATGAGAAGTTAATTATCGTACAAGTAAATGGTAAAGTACGCGCTAAAATTACCGTTTCAGCATCGGCAAGTAATGAAGAAGTAGAAGCATTAGGTTTAAGTGACGAAACAGTAATACGCTTTATTGATGGCAAAACAATTCGTAAAGTCATCTATATACCAGGCAAACTTTTAAATATTGTCGCTAACTAGTCAAAAAAGGTAATATCAAGGTAATGAAAATGAGCTACAGACATAGATTAATCACAAAATATAAAGCATATTCAGCGATAGCCGTATTTGCTTTTTTAACCTTGTTTATATCAAGCTGTGGCTTTCATTTACGAGGTGATTATTTATTATCACCTCGACTGCAAACTTTGCATTTTAGCTCTGTTGATAAATTTGGCGAGCTTACTCGCCAAGTTAAACAACATTTGAGCTTAAATAAAATAACCTTAGTTCCGAGCCCCGCTAAAAATATTCCTCAATTACGTATTTTAAAAGATGGTTTGAATCGCCGCACCTTGTCTGTTTTTCCGAACGGACAAGTGGCGGAGTACGAGTTAATGTATACCGTTCGGTATCAACTCGCATTTTCAGCTGACGATATACGTTCTTTTGAATTTGAGCTTAATCGTGATTATCAAGATGATCCTGATGTCGCTCTTGCCAAAAGTCGTGAACTTGATTTAATGTTAAGTGAAATGCGAAAAGAAGCCGCCACTAAAATTTTACGCGACTTGTCAGCGATAAAAATCTAATGCGCATTTATCATAACCAATTAACTACTACTCTCACTCAAGGTTTTAAGCCGGTGTGGTTAGTTTTTGGTGATGAACCTTGGCAAAAAAATAATAGCTTAACTGCGATAAAAGAACATTGTCAAAAACAAGGCTTTAGTGAAATTGTCCGCTTTAGTGCTGACGATAAATTTGACTGGAACATCCTGGTTCAAGAATATCAAGCAATGAGCTTATTTGCCGCACAACGCATTATTGAAATAGAATTGGTGACGGGGAAAATAGCTGAACCAGGTAGTAAAATATTACTTAAGCTCTGTGATAATTTCCATCAAGATGTTCAATTGATTTTTCATGGTCCTAAAGTTGATGCTTCAGGTCAAAAAAGAAAATGGTTTAAAACCTTAGAGCAATTAGGTTGTTTCATTCCTCTTTATGATATCGAAGGTCGTCAACTTCAACAATGGCTTAATCAACAGATTCAACACCACAAGTTGAATATTCACAGTGACGTTATTCCATTGATGATCGAGTTGTTCGAAGGGAACCTGCCTGCTTTAGAGCAAGAACTGCAAAAGTTCTCACTGTTATTTGGTGCTCAATTGATCACTGCTGAAGACGCTGAAAAGTTGTTAATCAAGCAAGCAAAGTTTAACCCATTTCAAGTGATTGATACATTACTCAGTGGCAATATTACTAAATGTATTAGCATGTTAGACCAGCTACAGCATGAAGGCGCAGCTATAGGACAACTTGTTTGGTTTATTCATAAAGAAATCACACAACTATCCAGCATGATAGAACAGCTTGAGCAAGGCACCCCGATTAATGACATCTATAAAAAGTATCGTGTTTGGGACAAGAAAAAGCCTTTATATCAATATGCACTCAACAACATTACTCGCAACAACCTTAACCAAGCCCAAGCACGTTTAGCACAAACCGACTTGCTGAGTAAAACCAGTAGCGATTTTAACCCGTTTATTTTACTGGCTGATGTTTGCATTAGTCTTTATCACGGACAAACGACGAAAAATTTTAGTTTAGATTATGAGTACGCATAAAAGGACTGTTGTCGATAAAAAAGTTATCGCTATCATGGGCGGTACTTTTGATCCTATCCACAATGGTCATATAGAAACAGCTAAAGAAACCGCGAAATGGCTTAATGTAGAGCAACTGTTACTCTTGCCCGCACATATTCCACCTCATAAATATTCAACCGCAGCGAATGCCTTACACCGTGAAAACATGGTTAAAATCATTTGCCAGCAACAACCATTATTTCAACTTGATAGTAGAGAATTAAAGCGTCAAAGCGCTTCATATACAGTCACTAGCTTACAAGAAATTAAGCAAGAACAACCAAACAGTAAACTATTTTTTATTATCGGCATGGACTCTTTACTTAACTTCACCACTTGGCATCAATGGCAAACGATTATTTCACTTTGTCATATTGTGGTAAATGTTCGTCCTGGTTACCGTTTAAATCAAATCAATACTGAGACTCAAAAATTATTGAACAAGCATCAAATCATTAACATGAGCGAAATAGCCCAACGAGATGCTGGTGGTATCATTTTACATAAAAATCAATCGTTTGATATTTCATCAAGTGACATACGCCAACAGTTGTACGATGAGAATCTCAGGGAAAATGTTCTGTCTCCTGCAGTACATCAATATATTATTAAAGAAAAACTCTATCAAAAAATAACTTCATAGTTACTCACAGAAAAAATAGTGATATTATAGCGTATTACTTTTTATACTAAGAGAAATCCCCTTGCAAGTTGAAGCGTTAAAAGCATTTGTTATTGAAAAACTAGAAGAAATTAAAGGTCGTGATATTACGATTTTAGACATAGCTAAGAAATCAGGTTTTGCTGACTACATGATTGTCTGTTCAGGTAATTCAAATCGCCATGTAAAATCTATTGCGCAATCTGTCGCTATCGAATGTCGTGCTCAAGGTATTGAACCGTTAGGCATCGAAGGAAATGACATTGGCGAATGGGCATTAGTTGATTTAGGCGATGTAATTGTTCATGTAATGACCGACGAAATTCGTGATCGTTACCAGTTAGAAGAATTGTGGAACTAAACGAATAGTGAAAACAGACTAAACTATTATGCGGCTTACCTTATATGCTGTTGGTAATAAAATGCCAACATGGGTTACTCAAGGATTTAACGAATATTGTCGTCGTTTTCCTCGTGACATGTCATTCCATTTAGTCGAAATACCTCCAGGTAAGCGTGGTAAAAACGCAGATATAGCTCGTATTCTAGAAAAAGAAGGCGAGTTATTGTTAAACGCGATTCCAAAAGGTCATCGCATAGTGACTTTAGAAGTTGAAGGTAAACCGTGGACAACACCACAACTTGCCAAACAACTTGAACGTTGGCAATTAGACAGTCGCGATGTCGCTTTACTTATTGGTGGACCTGAAGGTTTAGCACCCTCCTGTATTAAAGCATCTGAACAAAAATGGTCTCTATCACCACTAACACTTCCACATCCCATGGTACGTATTGTTGTTGCTGAAAGCTTATATCGCGCTTGGAGTATTAATAATAATCATCCGTATCATCGAGAATAATAATGGCCTCGAATAAACGTGTTGCTATTCGAAATCACTCGGCTGAAGCTAATTTATTTGCCCGTAGAACCTTTATTGCCTTTGTCGGTATTTTGGCGATGTTATTAGTATTATTTAGTAATATTTACGACTTAGAGATTAACTCTTACGAAAAGTATCAAACTCGCTCAAATTCAAATCGTATAAAACTGTTACCTGTCGCTCCTAACCGTGGGCTAATCTACGACCGCAATGGTGTATTATTAGCCGAAAACAAACCTATTTATTCACTGGAAGTCATTGCAGAGCAAACTACAGACTTAAAAAAACATATAGATGAGGTGAGTGAATTACTTGAAATCAGCGAAGAAAAGCAGCAAAAAGTTTTTCAAGCCTTAAAAAGAAATCGCCGCTTTAAATCTATTGAATTACATTCTCGATTAAGTGCTCAGCAAGTTGCCCTTTTTTCAGTCAACCAACACAGATTCCCTGGCTTTTTCATCGATGCCCGTCTGAAGCGTTATTATCCCTTTGGCGACTTAACGACACATTCATTGGGTTATGTAGCACGTATTAATAGTAAAGACTCAATTCGTTTAGCAGAACAAAACTTAGCCGAAGATTACGCGGCAACACGTAATATCGGTAAGCTGGGCCTAGAAAAATATTATGAAGATTTATTGCATGGTACGATTGGCCACCAAGAAGTAGAGATAAATAGTCAAGGTCGCGTGATAAGAACCCTTGATTACACGCCGCCGATTTCAGGCCAAGACTTAACCATAAGCATAGATATTGAATTACAGATGATCGCCAAACGAGCGCTAGCGGGTAAACGTGGTGCTGTGGTAGCTATGGACCCGCGCAGTGGTGAAATATTAGCTATGTATTCTAATCCAAGTTACGACGGCAACTTATTCGTTCATGGTATTAGTACTAAAAATTATAAAAAATTACTTGATCCAAAAAACAATCGACCGTTACTTAATCGCAGTGTGCAAGGTTACCCTCCCGCCTCAACGGTTAAACCATTACTCGGATTAACCGGCTTAGAAGCAGGAGTTATCACCCAAAACTCGCGCACTTATGATCCAGGCTGGTTTCAGCTAAAAGGTCTTGAACGTAAACATCGAGATTGGTATGCACCAGGGCATGGCTGGGTAAACTTAAACGACGCGATAGAACATTCATGTAACGTTTTTTTCTATACTTTAGCGGTTAGGTTAGAAATAGATAACATTACCAATATGATGGAAAAGTTTGGTTTTGGTGATTTGACCGGTGTTGATATTTGGGAAGACAAACGCGCTATTTTACCAGGAAGAGAAGCTAAACGTAGCCGATATAATCAACCTTGGTATACTGGAGATACCGTGAACGTCGGCATTGGTCAAGGTTTGTGGACAGTAACTCCTTTACAATTAGCACAGGCTATTTCTATTTTAGCCAATAAAGGTCAGAAAAAAATACCACACTTTTTACGTGCTACAGCCAAAGCTGTTGATATAAAGTCCTTAAATGAAGAAAGCTCTGTAGAAGATAATGTTACTCCTGAGAATAAAAGCATAAATATTGTGACGAAAATGGTCACAGAGACAGTAACGTTTGAAGATAAACCGCCGATTATTTTAAAAGACCATAGAAACTGGGCTTTAGTCCTTGATGCTATGCATAACACCGCACAAAAAAAATACCCTGCTTTTAAAGGTGCTCGTTATGACGCAGCGGGAAAGTCGGGTACAGCCCAGCTGATAACAAAAAAACAAGATGAAGAATATGATGCAAAAGCGATCAAGGAAAAACAACGGAACAATGCTATGTTCGTTGCTTTTGCCCCCTATGAAAATCCAGAAATTGTCGTAGCCGTTGTTGTTGAAAATGTTTTGGAAGGTGGTGGTGGGTTTAACGCAGCACCAGTAGCTCGACAGGTTTTAGATCAATATTTTGGTAATCGAGAAATAATAAGTACCGATAAAAGCAAGCATCCACAACATACCAATGTTTATGGTAGTAGCAAAAAAACTAAAAAATCAGGACGTAACTAGTGGGTAAACACGGACATGATCAACAAAAACTACGTAGCTTTTGGCAGCGAATTCATATTGATGTGCCCTTACTGTTATGTATTCTTGCGTTAATGATTTTAGGCTTATTTGTTGTCTATAGTGCAGGTGGCCAAGAGATGGCTATCGTTTATCGTCAGATAAAACGTGTGGGTATTGCCTTATTAGTGATGTTCACCGTTGCACAAATCCCCCCTCTCGTTTATCAAAAATGGGCTGTACCTGTCTTTGTTTTTGGTTTGCTACTTTTAATAGCTGTTTTATTATTTGGTCATGTAGGTAAAGGCGCACAGCGCTGGTTAGATTTAGGTTTCATGAAGTTTCAACCTTCAGAAATGATGAAACTCACCGTACCTATTATGATTGCGGCATATGTCAGCCAACAGAATTTACCCGCAAAATTACACACGATTATCATTGCTTTTATTTTATTGTTTTTACCGACAATTCTAATATTCAAACAACCCGATTTCGGTACCTCAATATTAATAGCGTGTTCAGGAATATTCGTTATTTTTCTAGCTGGACTTAGCTGGAAATTAATTGGCGTTTGCGTAGGCATAGGTTTAGGTTTTGCACCAATATTATGGTTTTATTTATTAGGTGCTTATCAAAAGCAAAGAGTTACTACTTTCCTTAACCCAGAGCAAGACCCGTTAGGCTCAGGGTATCAAATTATTCAATCAAAAATAGCGATAGGTTCTGGCGGTTTTAACGGGAAAGGTTGGCTACAAGGAACTCAATCACAATTGGAATTCTTGCCCGAACGTCACACCGATTTTATTTTTGCGGTATTTAGCGAAGAGTTTGGATTTATCGGTGTTGTCGCTTTATTAACAGTTTATTTAATGATTGTTATGCGCGGCTTATGGATTGCAGTAAAAGCAGATCACGCTTTTACCAAACTTTTAGCGGGTAGTATTACCTTAACTTTTTTCGTGTATGTTTTCGTAAACATCGGCATGGTGTCGGGTTTATTACCCGTTGTAGGAGTTCCTTTACCATTAATAAGTTTTGGCGGCACATCGATGGTGACATTACTCGCTGGTTTTGGCATGCTAATGGCTATTAGTACACATAAACGCTTTATTGCCTAAATTCAATAATAAAACAATAAGACATAGCTATCGTGAAAAAAACATTACTTATATTATTGTCACTTTATATAACGGCCTGCAGTACGAACTCAGGGCGTTATCAGCACAAAAATGACAGTAAACCCGCACGTATACCTACACCAAGTGAACTCGTTGATATAACGCCAAGAGCAGAACCACACAGCAGAGGTGGCAACAAAAGCCAGTATCAAGTCCGTGGTAAAACTTATTCAGTATTAAAAAGTGCTGAAAACTTTAGTCAAACGGGTACCGCTTCTTGGTACGGTAAAAAATTTCATGGCCATTTAACGTCCAATGGCGAAATTTACAATATGTATGCCATGAGTGCCGCGCATAAAAACCTACCTCTACCTACCTATTTAAAAGTAACCAATAACGCGAATAATAAATCGGTTATTGTACGAGTGAATGACCGAGGCCCTTTCCACCAAGACCGAATTATCGACTTATCATACAGCGCAGCTTATAAACTAGGTATGATGAAAACAGGTGTTGCCAATGTAACGATTTCTGCTATCACTGACTTTTCAGTCTCCAAAAAAATGATCCCTGCGAAGCCTAAGCAAGCGCTAATAACTAATAGTAACCAGCGAAAGTATATCCAAGTCTTTGCGACTAAGAATGAACCCCTTGCTAATAAAACAGCACAAGCACTACAAAACCTCTATCAGATCAATACTATAATCCCAAAAAACAATGGCATTTATCGCATTCAGATGGGGCCAATCACTGATAAAGAACAACTAAATACCATCTTAGCTAACTTAAAAAAATCAGGTTACCCGAAAGCTTTTAGTCGTAAATAATTTCTCGTAACAAATTGCCTAAAAACCGCGATAGTATTCATCACTAAAAATGGTATACTTCTGAAAATATCTCCCTTTATTTTCATTCCCATAGGAACATTATGACTTACCGATTAGCTAAAAAAGTGGCTAAAACTTCAACTAAACTTCTTTGCTTTTTAGGCGCTGTAGCTTTAAGCGTTTCATCTTTTACCCAAGCAGCAACCATTATTCCTTCTCCGCCAGAAGTCAAAGCTAAAGGTCATATTTTAATTGATTTTACTACAGGGAAAGTTCTCGCTGAGAGTAATGCTGATACCTTATTAGCACCTGCAAGCCTGACCAAAATGATGACTAGCTACATTATTGGTAAAGAGCTAGAGAACGGTAATATCAAAAATGAAGATTTAGTAACAGTAAGTGAAAAAGCTTGGGCCAAAAACTTCCCTGGCTCATCATTAATGTTTATTGAAGTCGGCACAGAAGTTTCAGTGAAATTATTAAACCAAGGTATAATTGTTGCTTCAGGGAACGATGCCTGTGTTGCTATGGCAGAGCATATTGCTGGCAGCGAAGATGCATTCGCCCAATTAATGAATGGCCATGCAGAACAACTAGGTATGAGCAGTAGTTATTTTGAGAATAGCCACGGCTTAGATAGCCAAGAACATAAAACGACTCCTCGTGATATGGCAACCTTAGCGATGGCACTCATTAGAGATGTGCCGGAAGAATACAAAATTTACAGCCAAAAATCATTTTCTTACAACAACATCAAACAATATAACCGCAATAATTTATTGTGGGACAAAAGTATGAATGTTGATGGACTAAAAACAGGCCACACCTCACAAGCCGGTTATAGTTTAGTTTCTTCAGCAACTAAAGGCGGTATGCGTTTAGTCAGTGTTGTTATGGGCACTGACAGTGAACGTGCAAGAAAAGTAGAAAGTAAAAAATTACTTAACTATGGCTTTCGATTCTTTGAAACGTACACACCTTATAAGGCTGGCGAAAAATTTGTTGCTAACCGTGTATGGATGGGTGATGTAAAAGAAGTCGATTTAGGAATCTCGCTCGATACGCCGATTACCATTCCTCGAGGACAACGTAAAAACTTGAAAGCAAGTTTTGAACTTGACCGTCAACTAGAGGCTCCTTTAGCCAAAGGTACAGTCGTTGGCAAACTATTTTTACGGTTAGACGGTGAAGACATAGCCGAATATCCATTAGTAACTTTACAAGAAATTAATGAAGGCAGTATCTTCAGCCGCTTGGTAGATTATGTAAAATTACAATTTGTTGATTAATCGTTACTACTTTCCATTAAAAAACTCGGCTTCTGCCGAGTTTTTTCTTATCTAGATCATAGTTTTAATAAAAGCTTAAAATACAATGATCACATTTTATTTGATTAATGATAAAATGCCTCAATATTGACTATTTACCCAGCCCGCTTACTTTAGAGATACAAGATGAAAACCAAGTTTGATGAACTATTAGAATTTCCTACCGTACTTAACTTTAAAGTTATGGGCGTTGCTTGTGATGAATTACCCGATTTGGTCATCAATGAATTACAAAAGCATGCTCCTGGTGATTATTCACCTAAAGTTAAAGCAAGCTCTAAAGGTACTTACCATTCTCTTTCTATTGCTGTGACGGTAACAAGCAAAGAACATATTGAAACGATTTATACAAAACTAACCGCTATTGACGTCGTTCGTTACGTATTATAATAATTCTTAGAATACCCTTAATTTTTATCCGGTGTATTCCTACTATTATTTGGATATAATCCTTTTAATCAAATTAAGCGAAGATAAAACTTGAAAAACTCGTTAATCATTCGACAACTTGCCACTATGGATTACACCACTGTATGGCAAGCAATGCAGAACTTTACCGATGATCGTAGCGACGAGACTCAAGATGAGCTTTGGCTAGTAGAGCACCCCGCTGTTTTCACTCAAGGTCAAGCAGGTAAAGAAGAACATTTACTTATGCCGGGCGATATTGAAGTGGTAAAAGTTGACCGAGGCGGCCAAGTTACTTATCACGGCCCAGGGCAGCAAGTGATCTATTTTATGATCAACCTTCGTCGTAGAAAAATTGGCGTTCGTGAACTTGTTACCCTCCTTGAAAATGGCCTGATAGCCGCTTTGGCTGATTTTAATATTATCGCCAATGCAAAACCTGATGCCCCCGGCGTATATGTTGACGGGAAAAAAATAGCATCCTTGGGCTTACGAATACGCAAAGGTTGCTCTTTCCACGGCTTAGCACTCAATGTAAATATGGATTTATCACCATTCCTACGGATCAACCCATGTGGTTACCAAGGTCTGGAAATGGTACAAACGGCTGATATCAGCGAATTAACAAATACAGTTCAAGCAGGTGAAATTTTAGTTAAACACCTGGCTCAATTATTAAATACCAATAATATCAGTTATAAAACTGGTTGGGACGAAGCTAATGACCACTAAAACAACCCGAGTTATCCCCGGCACAAAAATGCGTGATGCTGAAAAAATGGCACTAATCCCGATTCAAATTGTGCCTTCAGAACGTGAAACCATGTTGCGAAAGCCTAAGTGGTTACGTATTAAACTTCCGCGTAGCTCTGAACGTATTGACAGCATAAAAGCGGCATTACGTAAGCATGACTTACATTCAGTATGTGAAGAAGCTTCGTGTCCAAATTTATCAGAGTGTTTTAACCACGGTACTGCTACCTTTATGATTTTAGGTGATATCTGTACTCGTCGTTGCCCATTTTGTGATGTTGGTCATGGCCGTCCATTAGCGCCTAAATTAGACGAAGCGCAAAAATTAGCACTAACCCTAAAAGACATGAAGTTGAAATATGTTGTTATCACTTCAGTAGATCGTGATGATTTACGAGATGGCGGTGCACAGCAGTTTGCTGACTGTATTAGTGAAATAGCAATACATGCCCCACACACAAAAGTTGAAATATTAGTCCCTGATTTCCGTGGTCGTATGGATCGCGCTTTAGAAATTTTAAATGCTAGTCCTCCTCATGTATTTAACCACAACTTAGAAACTGCGCCACGCTTGTACACAAAAGCACGTCCGGGTGCTAACTATCAATGGTCGTTAGATTTATTGAAAAAGTTTGGTGAAGCAAATCCAAGCGTACCAACAAAATCAGGCTTGATGGTAGGTTTAGGTGAAACGGACGAAGAAATTTTACAAGTTATGCGCGACTTACGTAGCCATGGCGTAACCATGTTAACTATTGGTCAATACTTGCAGCCAAGTAAACATCATTTACCGGTTGAACGTTACGTACATCCTGACGTATTCGACATGTACCAAGCCGAAGCGGTTAAAATGGGCTTTGCTCACGCAGCCTGTGGTCCGTTAGTACGTTCAAGCTATCATGCTGACAAACAAGCGGCTGGTGAAGAAGTAATGAGCTTTAACCCTGCTAGTGACTAGGTAAAATAACAGCAGCTACATTTGATAAAAGACAATCATCTATCAAATGTAGCAGTTACTGCTACAAATTATATCCCCTCTACAAATAACTATAAATCTATACGCTTTAATAGAACTATCTCGTCAAATATAAATAATAAGAAAACACCGAAAAATTTGCGATAATACCTAACCATAACATCACAATAAACGATCGTTTCTGAGTTTTATGTCGAAACATTTTTTGTGCGACTAACGCCCCAGGCCATCCTCCAATAACAGCCCATAAGTGCAGTGTTTTTTCTGAAACTCGCCAGCGACCTTTTATCGCATTACGTTTATCAATGCCATAACAAATAAAGACCACAAAACTCAGCAGTAAATAACTGACAATAAACAGTACATCTAGCCCGAGTTCTACATATAAAAAACCTAAGGTGAAACCGAAGAAAAGCACAACAATCATTGAAAACATATAAATTTACTTTGTAAGCGATACCGCACTTGGTATATTACCCGTGCTTTCCATACCAAACAAAGATAATAAAAAATGAAAAGAAATAAAGTTAAATGTGCCCTACTCCTTATTGCTTCGATAACAGCAACAACAGGATTCTGTGTCAGTGCAAATGAAGTAAAAACATCATCACAACAATTTGAACAACTTTTAAATGAACATTGGCAAATGGCGAATAAAGAACAAATATTCTTCCGTAAAGACCCTGATGCATTTCGAATGAATGGCAAACTACCTTCATTTTCTAAGGCTTCCGAAAAAAGACGCGAAACCTATAATCAATCTTTATTGAATAAACTAGATAAAATTGAACTGTCGACACTTTCACCTAAAGAACAAGTTTCTTATCGTTTGTTTAAATATGAACGTCAAACCGAAGCAAAAAGCTATCAACAGTTAGACCGTTTCTACCCGATGAATATCTACGCAGGTTTTCACAGCTACTTCGCTGGTGCTCCTGCCAATATGTCTTTTTTAACGGTTAAAGATTATGACAATTACTTAATCAGTCTTGCCGACTTTCCTCGCTATAACCAAGAACATATTGATAATTTAACCGAAGCAGTTGCTCAAGGTCATACTCATTATTGTGAAAGCTTTAAAGTTACGATAAAAGTATCAGCAAACATATTGTTAAAGATGTTGAAAAAAGTAACTTTTATCAGCCATTATTAGCGATGCCCAGTAGAATGTCGGCTGCTGATAAAGCGAACTATCAAACAAAAGCGGCGCAGTTAATTACTGAAAAAGTTATTCCTGAGTATCAAAAGTTTTATGATTTTTTTACCCAGAAATATATGACCAACTGTCGTCAAAATGTCGGTATTAGCCCCTTGAAAAATGGCAGTGACTATTATCAATACCTTATTGAATTTTATACCACAACATCTATGTCCGCAGATGATATTCATACCTTAGGCTTAAATGAAGTTGCCAGAATTCGCCAAGAAATGAACGTCATCATTAAAGATCTAAAGTTTAAGGGGGACTTTAAAGCCTTCATTAAATTCTTACGCACCGATCCTCAGTTTTATACCGATAAGCCGCGCGATTTAATTGAAAAAGCCAGTTACATTACCCGTAAAATGGCAGCACAATTACCGAAATGGTTTACGGTATTACCACGCTCAACCTTCGATATAAAACCAGCCCCTAACGGCGGCGCATACTATGTGGCATCAGACGGCAGCGGCACAACATCTGGTACTTACTTTATAGATACTCAAGACTTAAAAAGCCAACCCTTGTATACACTTGAGGCGTTAACCTTTCACGAAGCTGAACCTGGGCATCATATGCAAAGTGCTATTGCACAAGAAGTTGATATGCCAGAGTTTAGAAAAACACTTTATCACGCGGCATTTGGCGAAGGCTGGGGGTTATACTCTGAACGTTTAGGTAAAGAAATAGGTTTCTACCAAGACCCTTACAGCGACTTCGGTCGTTTAACGTATGAAGCATGGCGTGCATGTCGCTTAGTAGTTGATACAGGTATGCACGCTAAAGGCTGGTCGCGCAAACAAGCGATTGACTATTTAGCTGAAAATACTGCGTTAAGTATGGCTGACGTTACCATGCAAATTGACAGATATATTAGCTGGCCAGCCCAAGCGTTATCTTACAAAATTGGTGAAATTAAAATTCGCGAATTACGCGCTATGGCTGAGGAAAAACTAGGTGAAAAATTCAACATCCGTACTTTTCACGATCAAATGTTAAAGAACGGCAGTTTGCCTATGGCTTTATTAGAAGAGTTAACTGTTGATTGGGTTAACCAGCAACTTCTTTAAATATCAATGAATACTCTTTCAGAGAAAGGGCATTTAGAAAAAATTAATATTTATTCATAAAAAATAGCCCATAACAAAGTTCACTTGTTATGGGCATTTTTAAGCTTTATTTCGTCTCCTTTTTCAATTTAATAATCAAATCTATATGAGGAATAAGTTCTTCTATTTCACGAATATGGCCGCGTAAAGCTTCCCATTGGGTTGTTTCTAATTTACCTGAATCTAAAATCGCTCGCTTTAACTCACTTATCAGAGAGTTTTCATCATGTTGTTCAATAAACTCATTTATACGCAATAAATTATCTAAATCTGCTTGAGATATAATTTCTGTATCACTATTTTTCGTCATGGCTAACTCTATAAAAAGACACTATAAAACAAGTATAGTGAAGCTTTAGTTTTTTTGCATAACACGAATAAAACCAGAGGTATTTTAATCGTCATTAAACTGTAAGAAAAAAGTCATACTCAGCTTGTACAGTGTGTATGTACACTAAATGAAGCTTAATAAGGGATCCACATGGAACATAGTTACCTTGATGAATATGATAGTATTTTCACGACCTCGTTTGAGTTAATTAATGACCCAACAGAAAAACGATCGAAAAAAAGAAAGTGGCGTGAAATAGAAACCTATAAAGACCGACAACGGTTACGCCAAGAGCTTACTGATTTGCGAGATTATTGTTATTAGTCACTAAATTTTTTGGCTGAGTGAAACGAATAAAGCTTCGCTCAGTCATGATTATTTCAACCATACGTCCGACACAGAGCGATAATAGATCCCCTTAAAGGCTATTTACGCTAATCAAAAGACTGTTCATAATACTCACCGTCAATATCAGCTGCTATTTTAACCTATACTTTAAGCGTGTTATAACCTTTTATCTTTCCGCCCTGCTGTAACCTATAAACGTTCTAAATAAATAATAAAAATGGAACCAATAGATAAATCCCCCTCTAACAAATAAAGAAAGACCCTTTACATAATAGAGTAACTGTATAGGTGTGTTTTTTAAAACTTTGTAGCTGTCTACCCTGACATTAAATCGTTATAGTAGGGCAAGTTAATTATCCATAAAAATAAAAGGAAAGTCTGTGTTCAAAAAACTAGCTTCACTCGCCTTATTTGGTTTCATCGCACTTCCAGCCTTGTCGGCAGAAAAGTCCGTCAGCACTATTGCCGAGAAAACTGCTGAATATGCAGTCAACACATATCAACAGGCTATGGTGGCAAGTTTAGCCGAATTAGTTAAATATAATACTGTTGCAGTAGAAGGCGTTTCGGCTGACGACAACCCGGAGCATATTGCCTTTAAAGCTGAACTAAAAAAACAAGCACATGCGTTAGGACTTGATTATAAAGATGATGGTTACGTCGTTGTTATCGGTTTAGGTGAAGGTGAAGAACGCTTTGGAATTATAACTCACGGTGATATACAGCCAGCAAACCCGAAAAAGTGGCAGAAATCACCTTTTGAGCTTGATATGACTTCTGAGCCAGGCAAACTTATCGGCCGCGGCACTGAAGACGACAAAGGCCCTATATCAACCGCTTTATACGCGATGAAAGCGATTAAAGATAAAAATATCAAGCTAAATAAGCGTATCGAATTATATGTTTATATGGCGGAAGAATCAGATTGGGCACCATTGCAAGCCTATATAAAGACCCATACATTACCACAAACAAACATTACGATTGACGCAGAGTATCCAGTGGTCACCGCAGAAAAAGGTTATGGAACGATAAAAGTAGCCTTTAACAAAGAAGAGTATATGGGGGGCAATGCTTATATTAGTGAATTTACCGGTGGTTTTTTCGGTAGCCAGATACCCGAAGATGCTAAAGCTATTATTGAAAATGCTGACATTACATTACTGCAAAAACTGATGGACAAAGCAAGATACTACCAAGGTATTAGTTTTGACTTGGTGTTAAAGGGTCAACAATTAACGATCACCGCATTAGGAAAGTCTGCTCACTCTTCAAAGCCACAAGAGGGTGTGAATGCGATCCCTTATTTAGCGGACTTATTATCACAAACTCGTTGGCCAACGAATGGTGCAGGTACATTAGTTAACTTCCTCAACGACAACATAGGCTTAGGACTTGAAGGGAAAAAATTTGGAGACATTGCCTATAGTGATGATTTTATGGGAGCCATGACCGTTTCTCCAACGGTCATTAAACAGCTAAAACACAATATTGAATTAAACATTAATATTCGTCGCCCGCGCGGTAAATCAGCACAACAATTATTGCAAGAAATCAACCATGCTATTGCCACATGGAAACTTACTAATATGGCTAATATTACCGAATTAGATCATTATATTGGCGACCCTTTCATACAAAAAGACGCACCACATATTAAGACCTTACTTTCAGTATTTTCGCACTTTACCGGTATAAAAGACGCTAAACCTATTGCAATCGGCGGTGGCACTAACTCTCGCCTTTTTCCTAATGCGGTTAGCTTTGGTCCATCTATGCCAGGTGCCGAATACACAGGACACTCTGAGCATGAATTTATTACCATGAAGCAGTTCATTTTGAATCTAAAAATGTATACTGCAGTATTGGTTGAGTTAACCAAATAAATTTTAGTCTGAGTATAATAAAAAAGGGATCAAATCATTGATCCCTTTTTTTCATCGGAAAAAGTAATGTAAATAGCGTAAAAGGGGTTAATTTAGATCAGCTAATTTAACTTTGATCTCAGCTCTGACTTCATCAATTTGGTCTGTTATAAAACTAATGTCATTTTGACTCGCTTTAACTTTCAACCAAGTATCATTCCAACGCTCTTTTAACTGTACTGCACTGCTTTCAACTTCAGGACTAATTAGCCCACTTAAATCAACAATCAATCCTATTTTTATCCAACCTAATCTTGGGTTGCCAGCATCATCATCTTGGTCATAATGAGCAGCAAAAATAACTTGCTCAAATTCGGACAAACTCTTTAATACCTCAAATGAAGCGGTACGAACATTATTGTTATCTTCACTCACTTCAAGCCGCCAAGTGTTATAACTAAAGCCAACTACAGCAAAAAGTAAACTAAATATTGTTGTAATATAATAAAGTCTTAATTTTTTTTTCAATAGTTGATTATTAACCATATCATTCCATATTCTACAAGTAAGATGACTTACTCAGTTATTTGAGTAAAATAACATTGTTTAAGCATACATTGAAAACATAGTTTCACCACAAACAACAAATCCTGTTATTATTTATTAACAAGTATAAAGTCGCTAAAATCTAACGAGTAAATAATAACAATGAAGAAAACATGCATAGTAACGGGCGGCAGCTCCGGTATTGGATTAAGTATAGTTGAGTTATTTATCCGTAAGAATTATCAAGTATTCAATTTAGATCTACAGCCTAGTGATACCGGAACATTTATAAAGTGTGATGTTACAGACACTGTGCAAGTAAAGAACATCATTGAAAAAATAGTCAAAGAAAGCAATATCGATGTCTTAGTTTCTAACGCTGGCATTCACTTTTCAGGTAATATCGAAAACACCTCAGAAAGCGATTTAGATAAAGTCCTTAACATAAATGTTAAAGGGGCTTATTCCGCCATAAGAGCGGTATTACCTAATATGAAAGCTAATAATAATGGCGCCATTATATTAATGGCTTCAGACCAAGCGCTCATCGCAAAGCAAAACTCTTTTGCCTATAACATGAGTAAAGTTGCACTCGCTTCAATGGCAAAAACCACGGCGCTAGACTACGCCAGTTTTAATATTCGTGCCAATGCTGTTTGTCCGGGCACAATCGAAACACCTTTGTACCACCAAGCGATTAATAATTACTGCGAGCGCTCTGGTGCAGACAAAGCACAAGTACACGCAGAAGAGGCTGCATTACAACCCTTAGGCCGTTTAGGACAACCTGAAGAAGTCGCTGAATTAGTGTACTTTTTAGCTTCAGGCAAAGCGAAATTTATTACCGGTAGTTTACAAGTCATTGATGGCGGTTATACCGCTCAATAACTATGATTTGTTAAAGAAATTTAGCATGACGAATAACCAAATGATATTAAGTAATAAAAAGTAATGATAACAATACTAAAAAAATGAAAATGAAAATAATAGATCCCCATCTACATTTATTTAACCTTGAACAAGGCGATTACCAGTGGCTAAAAGCTGAAAATCCCCCGCACTGGTTAGACAAAAAAAAGATTATCAAAAACTTCTCTGAAAAAGACTTGTGGCTGTCTGCCCAATTAGAACTTACCGGCTTTGTTCATATCGAAGCAGGATTTAATAACCAAGAACCTTGGCGCGAAATTCAATGGTTAGAGTCACATTGTACTTTACCTTTTAAATCAATTGCAGGTATTGACCTTCAGCTTGCTCCATCAAAATTTTCACAAACAATTACTCAGCTCAAAAAATTTAAATCCGTGGTTGGTGTTCGCGATATTCTTGATGAAAATGCAATTCGATATTTATCTAATCAACAAGTGCAAAACAATTTAGCCTTATTGGCGAAAGAGCAGTTAATTTTTGAGTTGCAAATGCCGCTTAATAATCTAGACAGTGTATATTTACTTGCTGAAATTTTAGCTAAAGTGCCACTGTTATCGATGGTAATTAATCATGCCGGATGGCCGCCGCAACAAGAAAGTGAAGAGAGTGAATATCTTTGTTGGTTGGAGGGTATTAACATATTAAGCACTTTTAAACACTGTGCAATAAAATGTTCGGGTTATGAAATGACCAATAGGCATTACACTGCCCACTGGCAACAAAACATAATTAAGCAATGCATTAGCAGCTTTGGTATTGAACGCGTCATGCTCGCGAGCAATTTTCCCTTGTGCACTTTCCATAGCTCTTATCAAAATTATTGGCAACAACAAATTACCACCAGTTGCTATTCAAGCGATGAGCTCATTCAATTATGTCACCATAATACACAGCGTATTTATAGTTTTTAGTTTGAGACTGCTCCCTTAATCAACCAGACTCACTTTTAAAGGTAGCTCAACGATAAAGGTCATTCCTTCACCTGCATCACTACTACATTCAATTTTTCCTTTCAAATTGCTAATTGTATTATAAACGATGGTCATCCCTAAACCTGGCCCACCTGTTCCTAAGCTTGTGGTGAAAAATGGTTCATATATTTTTTCTACTTGCGTGGCAGCCATGCCACAGCCATTATCAGAATAAGTAAACGTTAATAGGTTTGCTGATTTATTTTCAAAATTTAGTTTAATACGACCTTCTGATAAAGCGCTAAATCCATGGGTGACTGAGTTGGTGAAAAAATTAGTGATGATATCGATAAAAGCGTTAGGATTACTGTATACGTTTAACATTTTAGGACAATCCATTGTTACTTGTTCATGGGACAAATCAAACTTTAAACGTAAGGCAGTAGTTAAGTCGGAGATGAATTCATGCAAATTAAAGTGTTTATCAGCTGAACTTTGTTCAATGACGGCGACTTCTTTAAAGAGACTGACTAAATCAGCACTTCTTTTTAAATTACTTTGTACTAATTGGAAACCTTGATCAATATTAGCAATAATGCTGTGAAATTGACTTTTAGTCAGCTTTTCTTTTTTAAGCTTTGCTAGCTCATCTTCAATACAAGAAGCTGCGGTAATACTCGTCCCCATTGGCGTATTGAGCTCATGGGCCATGCCTGCCATTAAATGAGTGAGTGATGCTAACTTTTGAGACTCTAAAATACTGGCATGAGCAAGTTGCAATTTATTCAATGATACTTCTAGTGCTGTATTTTTCTCTGCTAGCATCTTAGGGCTTGGAAACTTAAGAAAAAATGGCACTATAAACCAAATAACGATACCGGTTGCCAGTGAAGCAACGGCCGTAATAGCCTTAACGATAGAAGAAATCCCATAAATAGGCTTCCAAATAACAATCGCGCTAATCAAATGAGAAGTACCACAGGCAACAAATATTACCGAACCGGCAAGGATAAAAAACCATGGGTAAGGTAAGTCCTGACGTTTTTTCACAAACATAATGACTGCGGCAGTTATAGAAAAATAAGCCAAAGCTGTGGTCACATCAGATATCACTGAAGTCCATAATATGTCTGGCTGCCATAAATAGCACATACCATGGGGCATGAAGTTTTCTTGACTAAAAAATGAATCACTAACCATGAGATTTCCTTAGCACCATGCCGTAAAAATTACATTAAATGACAAATAGATCTCCAGTAAAAATGAAAACCTATTTAGCAGTATAGCTCTAGATTCAGCAAGGGCAGCTATCTTATTGCCTAAGCTTTTTACTTATTTTAATGTTCACATCAATAACAATAAAAGTAAGTTATTCAGTAGTTACTACCTTATATAAAAAATAAATCTACAAATAAACCCAAAGTTAAATTATCATTATCAAAAGATAGAAAAATGAGAAATATATATAATGGACAATTTTGACAGAAATATTCTTAGAATATTACAAAACGACTGCACACAACCGGTTAGCGAAGTTGCGGCTCAAGTTGGACTTTCTACAACACCCTGCTGGCGTCGTATTCAAACCATGGAAAAAAACGGTATCATTAAAAGTCGGGTTGCCTTAGCAGATCCTGAAAAGTTAAATGTTGGTTTAACCGTTTTTGTGATGATAAAAACGAATCAGCACAACCCTGATTGGCTAGATGACTTTAGTATCAACTCTAAAGCGTTCCCGGAAATCATTGAATTTTATCGAATGAGTGGCGAAGTCGATTATTTGCTGCGGGTGGTCGTTTCAGACATGAAAGCTTACGACGCTTTTTATAAAAAATTGATAGCACAAGCAAGTTTTGCAGACATAAGCTCAAGTTTTGCCATGGAAGAAATTAAATACACCACGGCACTGCCTGTTGATTATATTTAACGTTTTAGCAACGAGTTTAATATTACTATAAAGCCAGCGAGTCGCTGGCTTTAAGTACAAAAACAGAACACTATTGACAAAAAATTATGGTCAAAAACTATGATTAAACTGTAAGGCAACGAGTATTGCATTCCCTTCAGACTCAAATCCCCATTCTTTACTGCCAACAATAGGATTTAAACTCGGAGGTAGTTCATCTAAAACCGCATCGTTTTCATAAACATTTACATTATCACCATTAACATACGACACGCCAAAATCAATACTAGTGTCTTTATCTAGTTTATAGGTTGCACCCGCGCTGTACCATAAACGGTCACTATCAGGGATTGAAATTGAACGATTACCATCAACCGCGGCTGATTCATCAAACGCAATGCCAGCTCGAAAAATTAGATCTTCATTGACAGTATATGTTGCACCAAAAGCTAAACGGTAAGTACTTTCAAAGTTCTCTTCTTTAGAGAAAACCAACCCATCATCGGTATATGCTTCTAATTTTTCAAAACTTGACCAATGCGTATACATTACGCTGTAATGAACTGACCATTCATTGTTTAGCTGATGAAAACCTGAAAACTCAGCATATGAAGGTAAATCAACCGCTAAACTACCATCTTCTGTTGGTGTACCAAGACCGGTGTAATTACCTTCAAAATCTAACTCAACTTCACTACGGTAAGTTAAACCAAATCGGTGGTTTTCATTCACTTCGTAAACAACACCAATATTCCAACCATAACCAAAATCATCTCCTTCCATTTTAGTGACTACTGTATCGGCAGGAACTGCAGGTAAACCTTGCCCAACACTAGGAAGTGAAACGCCATTTTCAAGTATAGCGCCACTATGGCGTACTAATTCAGCTTCGCCATAAACAACGTTTAGACCAAAACCAAAGCTCAAGTGTTCATCCAAACGGTATGAGCCGCTTACGTTTGCATTAATTGTTTTTAGGTCCGTGACTCCACCAATTGAGCCAGCAGCATAGTCGGTATCATATTCACTTTTTAAACCAAAATTTGTATTAATGCCAAGACCGTAAGCAAACATATCGTTTACAGGCTTGATAAAATACATCGCTGGAATAACCGCGCTAGGGACTACCCCTTCTTGATCTAATCTAGAGATGTCAAAATCTGTTCCTAAAATGTCTGGTACCGCCGTCCCTTTAATATCAACACCAGGATCTACATATGTTGCTGCTAAAGAAAATGATGCTTTGTCAAAAAGTGCCACTGCTGCTGGATTACGAGCTAAAACAGCAGCGTCATCAGCAATAACTGCGTCACCTGAAAAAGCACGGCCCAAGCCAGAGGCACTTGTTTCGTTTAATTGGAAAGATGATGAATGTGCATTGATTGCGGTTATGGCAAGCGCACTGGCAATAAGAGTTTTATGTAGTTTCATGCTAAATACTCAGTAGTTAATTAATATTTGTGCAACGATAAAGTAGCTATTTTGATATTAACTACCATGGAAAAAACGTTACGTAAAAAGCACGTCATCATACTGAAAACGACAAAATAACCTGTAAATATATGTAACGAGATAACCCAAACATTAAATATCCGGATATTATTTCTCATTCACTGAGGTCATTTCTTTATTTTGTATTTAGGATTGTTCTTTGGGAGGATTATCAAAAAAGCTTTTAAATTTTTCAATGTAAAAGCTTAAGGGATTCATATATGTAATTTAAATCAATTATTATTTTAAAGCGTTAACTGTAACATTAGGCGAGCGCTTCACCACTTCGTCATTCAATTCAATACCAAGACCTGGCACTTCGGTCACTTGAAAAAAGCCATTTATCGGTTGTGGGTCTTGGATACATAATTCACGGTTCCACTGCTTAGTCGCGTAAGTGTGATGTTCATGAATTAAAAAGTTAGGAATTGCCGTTTCTAAATGCAGTGATGCGGCGGTTGCTACTGGTCCACCACAAACATGGGCTTGAATACGAATGTCGTAAACATCAGCGTAGTCACATACTTTTTTAGCTTCAGTAAAACCACCACATAACCCCACATCAGGCTGTAAAACATCAATACTTTGATCTTCAAAATATTGGCGTACATCCCAACGGTGATACAAACGTTCACCACCTGCAATAGGAACGTTAACGCGTTCAGCCACTTTTTTGTGTACTTTAGCATTCAAATAATTAACAGGCTCTTCATACATCATACAACCCACTTCTTCGACAATTTCGCCCATTTGAATTGCAGACGCCGCGCCCATTAATGAATGAGATTCAAAGATAATGTCGACATCTTCGCCAACTGCGTCGCGAATAGCACGTAACCTGTCACCAAACAAGCGCATTTGCGGTTTAGTAAATAACTTAGTTCTGTCAAACGACGATGTGCCATCAGCGTTATAAACGATAGGGTCAACTTTTACCGCGTCATAACCTTGTGCAACAGCTTTTAATGCCGCTTCAGCGTATTCTTCAGGCAAGAAGAGTTTCTTAATTTCAACATCCCAATCAAACTGTAATTGACTAGCATAAGTACGTAATTTGTCATTAACTTTACCACCGAGCAATTGGTAAACAGGTACGCCTAATGCTTTACCTTTTATGTCCCACAGTGCCGTATCAATAGCGCTCATTGCTGAATATAAAACGGGTCCGCCACCTAATCCCCAAAAACTTTCACGTAACATTTTCGACCATAACAGCTCAGTTCTAAAAGGGTCAAAGCCAATTAATACCGCTTCAGTGATCTCTTTAATCATCGCCGCAGCGGCACTGTGCCCCCAATCGTAAGCAAGACCAGCTTCGCCGACACCTGAAATGCCTTCGTCGGTATGAACACGAATAAATACCGGATTCCAACCTGCACGGTTTGGGCATTCAATATCAAAAATTTCTACATGAGTTACTTTCATTTTATTCTCTGTTATTTATTTTTATAAAGATCTAAATTCTAGGTTCTAGGTTCTAGGTTCTAAAAATTATGTCGCAAAACTTGGATCCGCACGATACGCTTTTCTGACCATTGCAGGCCACGACTTTTGTCCGCCGGTTGTTCCCGTATGAACAACATTCGCTTGGGCTTTAATACCATCAACAATTTTTTTATCAACTAAAATAGGTTCCATGCCCGTGGCCATTACTTGCAATTGTACTTGGCAAGCGCGAGTTAAATCGTACATATGCATAAATGCATCGCCGATAGTTTCACCAAGCGTTAAACCACCATGATTTCTTAATAACATAAAGTTGGCAGTACCAAGATCATTCTGCAAGCGTAATTTCTCATCAGAATTAACCGCTAAACCTTCATAATCATGATAGCTCATTGACGCCAGTGCAAACATTGCGTATTGGCTTAACGGCAATAAACCTTCTTTTAAACTGGCAACAGCAATAGTTTCATTGGTGTGTAAATGCAAAACACATTGCGCTTCATGGCGAGCTTCGTGTACCGCGCTATGAATAGTAAAACCAGCAGGGTTAATTTCAAAAGGACAATCAGGGTCAATAATATTGCCGGCTAAGTCTATTTTCACTAGGTTTGATGCGGTAATTTCTTCAAAGGCTAAGCCAAAGGCATTAATCAATAAAAATTCAGAGTCAGGAATACGTGCGGAAATATGGGTGTAAATCAAATCATCCCAGCCATACAGTGCAATAAGGCGATAGCAAGCGGCTAAATCGACGCGAGTTTGCCACTCTTGTGTCGATACTTTATTTTTTAGATTGAGTTGTGGAATGCTTAACATCAAAAAATCCCTTATAAAATTCCTCATGGAATAGTTAACCGCAATATTAAATCATCGGCACCATCAAGCAAACCTCTAGATCAAAAAATCACAACAAATGGCTAGATAAAAATCAACTAACTTAAGCATGAATAAAAAAATTAACGCTATTCAAGTAACATTTTAATCAAGCTGCCCACCAATAAAATAAAAACAAGCACTGGAATTATTTTTGAGTACTTAGCTTGTTCTTCGTCGTCCATTGGTTTACCAAAGCGCTCACCTAAAACAACCATTAAAGCGATACCAGCAAAAACGGCTAACAGTATAATCAGTAATGTCATAGTTTTCCTTTAGGGTTAATAGTAAACAGTGAGTGTAACAAAATTATTATCGAAATATTGACTGTTAAAAACGCTACTTACAGAGCACCTTAAAATGCTATTTAATACGTTTTATTAACATTCATACTTAAAATAATTACCCAAAAAAATCAACCTCATATCAAAGAAATAAAAATAAGCATTACATTAGGGGATTATTCAATTACCATAGCAAAATAGCCAGAAAAAATGTGTAAAAAATTATATGACTGCTCCAGATAATTTTGCTGAAAAACGTAGATTTATTATAAGACTAGGCAAAGCCTTGCATAAGTTTGGTACGCCTGCTTATCGCCTTGAAGCTCATCTACAAAATGTCTCAACATTTCTTGATTTAAAAGCATGTTTTATTATCACGCCAACAGCGCTAACGTTTGTAATTTCTGAAGATGAAGAAAATCAGCAGTACAATCATGTTATGCGTGTAAAACCCGGCGAACTTGATTTAGGCTCACTGGCGCGAACCGATGAATTAGTTGATGAACTCAGCTCAGGACAACGAACATTAGCTGAAGCAACAGAGCGTCTGGATGATATTGCCAATAAACCTAACCCTTACGGACGGTTTCTGACATTTCTGGCATTTGGTGCCTCAAGTGGTGCTTTTGCGATGCTAATGCACACTAGCTGGAATGATGTTTTCTGGTCAACCTTACTCGGTTTTGTAGCTTGCTTATTTACTTTCTGGGCAGAACGCTCTCGTCGAGTTACCGATATGTTAGAGCCTATTGCTGCCATTACCACCGCCCTGATGGCCTCAGCAATCACTCTCATTGACCCCAGTATAAATATGCCCCTGGTTATTCTTTCTGCCATAATCGCATTTATTCCCGGTTTAGCCCTGACTCTAGGGTTAGCGGAACTAGCAGCTCGAAACTTAATGTCGGGAACAGCGCGTATTATGGACGCGATAATGATCTTATTTAAACTCTATTTTGGCGCAGTGCTAGGCATGGCATTAGGTAAGCTATTATGGGGCGAAGTTGTTTTTATTGAACCCCGTGACATGCCAATTTGGACAGCATGGGCTGCGGTTACTGCACTTTCGATAAGCTTAGTTATTTTATTTCGTGTTCGAAAAAAAGACGCGCCTTGGGGGATAATTTCAGGTTACATTGCCTATGGGGCAAGCATTTTTGGTGCAATCTATTTAGGCCCTGCCCTTGGCGCTTTTGTTGGCGCTTTTGCATTAGGTATTTATGCGAATATATTTTCTCGCATTATGAAATTACCATCGAGTATTGTTAAGTTATTAGGTCTGGTGGTCCTTGTTCCTGGTAGTAAAGTTTATATTGGTTTAAACAGCGCTATATCAGGGGTCGATATGTTAAATACTACCAATATTGGCTCGCAAACTTTTCTGATATTTATGTCGTTAGTGGCAGGGCTGATTTTTTCCAACGTTGCCTTACCGTCTCGTAAATCGTTATAAGTTACTAAAAGTAAAAAGATGAAGCAATCAAATAAAAAGACCACTTATCATCACGGTGATTTACGCAGTTCACTCGTTGAAACGGGTGCTAAAATGGTTAATGAACAAGGTATTGAAGGGTTATCGTTACGTAAACTTGCCGAGCGTATTGGGGTTTCTCGTACTGCGGCATATCATTATTTTAGCAACAAAAATGATTTACTCTGTGCTATAGCAGCGTTAGGTTTTGTGCAATGGCAAGAGGTTTCAGAACAAATTTTTGATAATGAGCAATTATCGAGTGAAAATAAATTCCGCCAATTTGTTCATCAATATATTCATTTTGCTACACAAAACCCCTCTCTTTATGAATTGATGTTTGGTAAAACTATTTGGCAAAACAACAACAGCGATCAAGCATTACGTGACATTGCCTACCCTAGCTTTAATTATCAGCTTGAAATGACTAAAATTTGGCAACAGCAAGGGTTGCTCATTGCAGACGAGAACAGCTTACGTTTGGCACAAGTTACATGGGGCACTTTGCATGGTATTGTTCGGTTACTTATTGATGGCATCTACCTTGATACTAGCCATATTGAAGAAATGTGTGAATGTGTAGTAAAGGTCTTTATGCGCTCGACAAAAAATAATAGGGTTAACTAATGTCCGAAGAAAAAAGCTCACCTAAATCCAAGCAATTTGATGAATTCTTTTCCATAAGCTATTCATTTAATATTAATATTTCAGTCCTGGATAACGACACAACACCCAGCTATCAAGCCTTCATGGATAAAATGCCAATGCCCTTCAAAATGGCATCTGAAATTATAACACTTGATCAAGCTGCATTACGCCCTTTACAAACACTTGGTAGTGTTGCCGGCCAATTGGTTGATTATTTACATCATCAAGCGCAAAAAATTGATTTACTGGTAAGTTATATTTTAAATCAGCAAGACAGTGAAACAGAGCGTTATCAAGGAACCAATTTTGGCGGTGGTGGCATTGTTTTCATCAGCGAACAAATATTTTCCGTGGGGCAATTTATTGAATTAAAAATATTTTTAAACGAAGAAAATTGTGCCATTTACTGTTGTGGTGAAATAATTTCATCAGAAACCACTGAAAATGAAAATACGAGTTATAAAGTCGTTTATCAACACATTCGTGAAGAAGACCGTGAAATTTTAGTACGTTGTAGTTTGCATCAGCAGTCAAAACAATTGCAGATTTTAGCGAAACAACGCAATGACGCATCAGAAAATAAGAAACGTTAAAAAATTAACATTAACATTGTAGGAACAAGCCCATGAACATGAATAAAAGAGCTTTCTTAAAAGCCAGCGGCGCGAGTATTGCTGCACTGTCGATAACGAAAACGGCATTAGCCTCCTCAACACAAGAAACTACACCTAATACCAATAAGCTTAAAAACATTACCAAAAATGTTTCTGCTATTACTTCAGCTGAGCGCGAAATTCGCATCAAGAAAGCGCAAAAATTAATGCAACAAATGAATATTTCAGCATTAATTATTGAGCCCGGCGCAGCTATGGATTACTTCTCAGGTATTCAATGGTGGCGCAGTGAGCGCCTTACCGCTTTAGTTATTCCTCGTGAAGGTAAAGTTGGTATTGTTTGTCCTTTCTTTGAAGAGCCCAGCATTCAAGAAAGCTTAGCTATCGAAGGTGACATTCGCGTATGGCAAGAACATGAAAGTCCATTCGAACGTATTAAGCAAATATTAGTAGACCGTGGTATCAACCTTTCAAAAGGTCAGATAGGTTTTGAAAATTCTGTACGTTACTTTGTGCAAGATGGCGTGATGAGCTTATTATCAAAGCTTCAGCATATCAGCGCTGAACCAGTAACTCGTGGTTGTCGCATCATTAAAAGCCATCATGAGTTGCAACTGATGCACAAAGCTAATGAAGTGACCCTATTAGCTTATGCAGAAGTTTATTCAAAACTAGAAGTCGGTATGACCGCTTCACAAGTAAAAAGCTTAATGAGCAGCGCGCAATCTGCTTTAGGCGGGAAACGCCCGTGGAATATGGCGTTAATAGATCAAGCGAGTGCTTTCCCTCACGGAAGTAAAAAGAAACATATAATCAAAGAAGGTTCGATTGTATTGATGGACTGTGGCTGTAATATTCATGGTTATCAGTCAGATATCAGCCGAACTTTCGTTGTAGGAGAGCCCTCGAAACGTCAACGTGATATTTGGCAAACGGTTCGAACAGGTCAACAAATCGCATTAGAGAAAGCGCAAATAGGATCTCCTGCAGGTTTAGTTGATGATGCAGTAAGAAAACATTATCAAGCTCAAGGCTTTGGTCCAAATTATAATTTGCCTGGCTTATCACACAGAACAGGTCATGGTATAGGTATGGAAGGTCATGAAAGCGTTAATTTTGTTCACGGCGAACAAGAAAAACTCCGCGCCGGCATGTGCTTTTCTAATGAGCCAGGCATTTATATTCCAGGAGAATTTGGTGTTCGTCTTGAAGATTGTCTTTACATGACAGATAAAGGCGCACAATGGTTTACCGTGCCGCCAGACTCTTTAGACTCACCAATTGGCAAGGTTGCGAGTTTCACATAATATAAGCATTAATTGTCGAAGTATTTATCAATATAAGGAGTAGCGGACTTTCCCTGCTCCTTTTGTTTTTGTAATTTTTTATAGCGTTTTAACGCTTTCAAAGCGATAAATGCAACCGAATTTTCAATTTGATAATTAAACACTTGCCCTTGCTCAAGTGCTTGTACCAAATAACGCATCGCTAATACCTCATCGTTCAACACGGCATAAATTTCAGCAAGATATAAACTTGTTCTAGGCTTTTCACTTCCAGATAAGTGCAAGGTAATCAGCTGATCTTTAAATTTTTCAGCTAATACTTTATCTATTTTTCCTTGGGACTCTAGATCACTCTTTTGCATTAATTCTAATAATATATTCGCATGGTTGAGCGGCTGATTTTTCCGCTTATCCGCAACCTTTTGATAATACAGGCTAGCGACTTCTGGCTTCCCTTGATAAAAGTAACTATCAGCCAAGGCCTCAAGTAACAAAGGATGTTCAGGTTGGACGAGCAAGCTTGAATCAATTAATTCGTGTGCTTTTTTGAATTGCGTTAATTCAATATAAAGATGAGCTAAATGGTAGGTTGTTAATAAGTAATCCGGCTGTTGTTCAAAAGCTTTTTGGTACCAATGTAGTGCTAATGCTAAATGCTCTGTACGCTGTAATGTTATAGCCAGATGTAACATAGCGACTGCGTAATCAGGATCAGCTTGTAGGGCTTTTTTATGCCAGAAAAAAGCCTGTTCAAACTTTCCTTGTTCACTGTAAATAAAGGCTAAGTTGGTTAGTATTTCAGGGTCGTCTACAGCAATCTTCTCTGCTCGTAATAGGGCATTAATACTTTTTGATAACCAACCAGAAACATAATAGGCAGTTCCTAACGCTTTATATGCATCTGCTGAATTATTATTATAACTAATCGCTAAATAGGCATTATCAATAGCAGCCTGTTTACTTTTATCGTTACCACCAAACTGAAAGTACTCTTGGCTAAATGCTTGACTTAAACCTGCATAGGCTTCTGAAAATGTTGGTTTTTCAGTAATGGCTCGCCGATAAAAGTCGATGGATATTTTATTATCCTGTGCTCGATAACGCTTATAATACTCACGACCTCGTTGATACAAATTATAGGCAGACTTTCCGACTTGTTGCTCAAGTGAACTTACCGCTGGTTCTGTATTAGCAACAGCTTTAACCACAGTTTCTTGCTGATAAAAGAATGATGATAAAATAGCTGTGCTTACTATAATACTAAAAAGAAATAAGCCGATATAAGAAGCTCTTCGCCACCAACGATGTATCGACGACGATAATAAATTTGGAAATAAGTCATTGGCAGATAAATCGAGCATGACTGATGGCGAACGTTTTATCACACATTCACAGGTTACCTGTGGAATAAGCCGATAGCCGCGCCCTCGTACGGCTTCAATATATTGTGGGTCACCGGCATTGTCACCGAGTGTCTTTCGTAATAGCTTTACCCGCTGCTTTAAAGTTTCATCACCTATGACTCGCTCTGGCCAAACTTTTTGCATCAACTCTTGTTGGCTCAATAATGCAGGAGCTGCCTGTGCTAATGCCACTAACAGATCATAACTAAGTTTTGGTAACGTTATGGCTTCACCGTTACGAGTAAGCTCTCCTCTTTGTACATCTAAGTTAAGATCATCAATAAGATAGCGAGTTACTTTATTGCTTTTTGTTGCCACAGCATCGGCACTTGTTATTTCCTTCATACTGGCTAATTTAGCGGATATTCACTAAAGAGCAACCGTTTCATTAAGTTTTCACCAAAGCTTCACCAAAACTTTCACCGACCTTCACCAAAGCTTCAAGTACAAAATTTAGTCAGGCGTAAGCTAAAAGGGATAAAAATAATTAAATAGTCAGAGGGTAAATAATGACAACAACGTTACAGGTAACACCCGAGTTTGATAATTTATGGGGGCATCCTAAACCATTATGGATGTTGTTTATGGCAGAGTTTTGGGAGCGCTTTGCCTTCTACGGTATTCGATGGGCATTAACCTTATATATAGTCGCGCAATTTTTTAATGGTGATACGTCAGGGCAGTCTTTTGCGTCAAATACTTACGGTTCATATTTAGCTTTAGTTTATGCCAGTGCAATTTTTGGTGGTTATATTGCTGACAAGGTAATTGGTTCACAGCATTCCATACTCGTTGGCGCGTTAATCATGGGTTCGGGGTTATTTATGATCATGATGCCCAACCAAACATTTTTTATGGTCGGCTTAGCGACGGTAATTGTCGGTAATGGTTTATTTAAACCTAATATTTCTAACTTAGTCGGTAAGATTTATCCCGAAGGCGACCCTCGCCGTGATAATGGTTTCAGCATATTTTATATGGGTATAAATGCCGGGGCGATGATTTCTCCAATTATTACCCAGTGGTTAGCAAGCACATTAACCGAAACACCGATGATGGACAATTACAAAGCTGTTTTTGGCGCAGCTGGTGTTGGCATGCTTATCAGCTACATTTGGTTTTACATTGGCCGTAAGCAATTAAAAGGCCTTGGTAGCGTTAAAAAAACACCAATGCGCACCAGAAATCTTGTATATGTCGTTTTTGGCGCTATTGCTTCAATTGTACCTTTTTACATTCTTATGGCTTTTGCAGGAGCACAAGTTCTAGCATGGATTTTATTCGTATTGTTTGTCGCCTTAGCCGTAATGCTCCTGTCTCATGCTAAACGTGACGGTAAAGTTGCTTTTGAGCGAGTTATTGCTTGTTTAATTATGTTTGCTTTTAACGTTATTTTCTTTATGTTTTTTGAACAAGCAGGTAGTTCATTAACCTTTTTAGCCCAAAATATTGTTGATAGAACCATCACCGAAGCGATTGAGTTTAAAATAGCCTGGTTTCAGTCAGTTAACTCTGTCTCTATTTTAATTTTTGCGCCGATTGTTTCTGCTCTGTGGATATTTATGGCAAAGAAAAAGTTTGAACCCAGTATTCCCCGTAAGTTTGCTTTAGGCCTATTAGGCACAGGTTTAGGTTTTTTAATCTTGATGTTTGCTTTAGAAAACTTACTTGATGAAAACAACATGATCCCTATTTGGCCACTTGCTGCTTGTTACGTTTTACATACTATTGGTGAGTTATGTTTGTCGCCTATCGGCTTGTCTATGGTTAGTAAGTTAGTTCCTGCTTCTCTTGCTGGTTTTGCTTTTGGTGGTTGGTTTTTAAGTACAGCAATCGGTAATAACTTTTCGGGCATGTTAGCCGGTTCAATGAGCGGCGAAACAGGAATGACAGTCGCTTCAGCATTAGGAGGCTTTAGTTTTAGCTTTTGGTTATTGACCGCTGGTGGTGTATTACTGTTTATTATTGGTCCTATGATTAACAAATTAATGCACGGCGTTAAGTAATTATAAGAATTAGCCTTACCAAGTAACAATGAGGTAGGGCTAATATAATTTTATAAAGTTTAATTTGAGACTAGTACTATAGGAATAAGGGAATGGCTATTGAGATTTTTTACCTCTCATTCACTTTACAATTCCCTCAGCTAAGATAGCTTCAGCTTTTTCAAGTATAGAGTCACTTTCCCCCGTTAAATCAGCTATAGAATATTTTATAAATAGATCAGGCTGCACGCCTACCCCTTCCACCAAGTCACCATTAGTTTTATATGAAATCATCGTTGGCATTAGTACCACTCCACTTATAGCTTCCCCTTGAAGGCCAGGTAGAAAATAATACCTACTACGGCCACTTCCTCCCCCACTTGCTTGTCCCATAAGAGTAATATTCTTTCGTCCTTTCATTGCATTGAGAAAAATATCTGTCGCACTAAAATTCATGCTGTCCATTAATATAATGACGGGCTTTTTGTAATAATAACTTTTAGGGTTATCTTGAATTCGATGAACCATAACGTGCCAATCAGAAAAACTTTCACTCTCTACTTGCTTATTTGGCCTAAATTCAGAAATAAATTCATTAATTTTTTTACGTTCACTATTATCAAATAGTGATGAACTCGCAGGAAATAAATAGCGGTTTTTCAAATATCCCTCTTTGGATGGTTTATCATCTAGAGCAGTAATTCGATACTTGGCTAAATTAGAAATATATAACTCATTTTCACCTAAGAAATAAGGCATTAAAGCTTTTAAAATAGTTCTTCGTCCACCACCGTTTCCTCGAACATCTATGATTAATCCTTGAGTATCTTTAAATGAATGCATGGCTTCATCAATAAAACCACTCTCTTTAGACATTTTAGCAATGCGTAAATAACCAATGTTATTATCAAGCAATTCAGTTTCTTTATACGGCCAACCACCGTACTTTATAACTTCATCACTTAAAGATAATTTTTTATTAATCACAGAGTCACCCTTTTTATTTCTTAATTCTACATCAAGAGTATCTTGCATAATCATATTGGCTTTACGTCTTAGCATGGGTAAGTAGCGCAAATTTTTAACAGAAGAAATACTGTTTAGTTGTTGCGATCCTTTCGTTGCAAACGATGTTGATTTTTTTATCCAAAAACTGATCGGTTTTCCATCAATACTTTTAATATAG
>Ga0209396_1000368_pt1 | contig 54984 bp, 36 predicted proteins | sample GOMGulsemesocosm_6_FD_184638 | JGI IMG/M metagenome (GOLD analysis project Ga0209396, IMG submission 184638) | Methane-oxidizing microbial communities from mesocosms in the Gulf of Mexico - GOM8C Gulf of Mexico (SPAdes) (version 2) | ecosystem: Environmental > Aquatic > Marine > Cold seeps... | reverse complement strand
TAGGAATATCCATCGTGCGACAGTAACGCCAAAAGGGGCTATCTTTACGATCGGTTAAATGATAATGAAGAATAATAAAATCTTTTATATTATCGACTTGTTCTTGGGTTTGACGATTAAACTCATCAATATCGGATTTTTTGATACCTTGAGATGGAAACATTAATAGTAAGCGGATAATCGCTTTTTGAAATAAGTGTATGCCTGTAGATTCTAAAGGCTCAATAAAACCAGACGATAAACCTATGGCTACACAGTTCTTATTCCAATGCTTACGGCGATTACCGGTTTTATATTTTATCACTCTAGGTTCATTAAGCAGCTCTCCCTCAATATTGCTTAACAAGGTTTTTATGGCTTGTTCATCAGTCATATATTTACTGCAGAAAACAAAGCCATTACCGGTTCTATTTTGCAAAGGGATTTGCCATTGCCAACCAGAATCATGGGCGATCGAACGTGTATAGGGTACCGCTTTGGTGACAGTTTTGGTTTGTACTGCTATGGCACTATCACAAGGTAATATGTGGCTCCAGTCTTCAAAACCGGTGTGCAATGCTTGTTCGATCAGGAGTCCTTTAAAACCGGAACAATCAATAAATAAATTACCTTCAACGAGTTTGCCACTGGCTAATTGTAGTGATTTTATAAAGCCGCTTTCTTCATCTAAGTGAACTTTTTCTATTTTTCCTTCTATACGTTGCGTACCATGTTTGCTGGCAATTTTCTGTAGAAATTTTGCATATAGGCCAGCATCAAGGTGATAAGCATGATTACGTTCTTGGTTGGCTACCACTGCGAATTTTCCCTTGCGAGCACCTAAATGCTCAGGCACATAATCGCCAAGTTCTGATACCATACCTAGTCGCTTGCCTTTGAGCCAAAAGTGTTGAAAGTCTGCGGCCCAGCATCCTTGACCTAAAAAACCAAAAGAGTGCAAATAATCATGGTTAACATCACGCCAGTTTTCAAAAGAAATACCGAGCTTAAAGGTGGCATTGGTAGCCGCCATAAATTCTTGTTCATTGATGCCTAATAATTGGTGAAAAATATGTAATGTCGGTATGGTCGCTTCCCCCACCCCAACAGTGGGGATATCATCAGATTCAACCAATACAATATCTAAATTTTTACCTAATAATTTTGACAATGCGGCTGCGGTCATCCAACCAGCCGTTCCTCCGCCTGCGATAACTACTTTTTTTATTGCTGTATTTTTACTATTCAAAATCAGTCCTTATTACGCCAAATACAAGGTGAGAATGTATCTTTTATAGTTAGCTAAATTTTTAGTTTATTGAGTAGGTCAGCCCGAATTTTTTTCGAGGTATTTAAATCCAACGGTTGTGTTAACATACCTTTAACCGTGTCGGGTATATGCGCTAAATCGCCGTCTTGATGATCAAAAATATAATAATTATAGATAGCTTGCCATGCTTTCCTTTGCTCCTCAGGCAGATTCCGTAAACTTAAAATTGCTAACTTTAATGCGTTTTCAGGCCGGCCCATAAATGCTGGGCTATCCCGCCACCAATGTGTCACTAAAATATTAAAGGCTGATAATGCTTCAACATGGTGCCACCACATACTAGGTAAAAATAGCGCATCACCTGCCTCTAGTTCGGCAACTTGTGCTGACGCTAATGCTTGTACAAATTTTGGAAATTTTACTAAATCAGGTTGATCAAAATCAACCATACTGATATCTCGCCCACCTGGTGATATTTCCATTGGGCCAACATAGAGGTTTTTGATCTGTTCGGGAGGAAAGAGCGTAAATCGTCTTTTTCCCACGACGCAACAGGCCAAATTGTTAGGAAAGTCATAATGAGCGGCTATTTTACTTTGATTACCAATCCATATGCTAGTTAAGGGCGTTAAGTGATCGATAGCCGCATTATTATCTTTGTTGTAGCCAGGGAACCAACTATTCACTTCAGTTGAAGCAACATAAATAGTTGGCGGTTGGGGGTCGTCAATATGGGTTAATAATTTGTCCAAGACAATATTAAGATCCGCTTTAATACTGTGAAAGTTAAAGTCGGTCATCTCTTTATTATAAAAAATGCGGCCAGATGTTTCAGGTTGACCATAACTACTAAGGACAGGCTTGCCATTGTATAATGTTCGTAAATAATTGGCGGCATATTGAGGGGATTTTTTACCGGCGATGACTATCGGCCATTCATCACCAAAGCCTTTTAATATAAGCGGTTGTGTTGAAGATAAAACAAAATCAGGTATGTCATTAGGTCGACAATTTGTGATCTCTTTAACTTTTTTATCTATGGTCAACATTCATACTCACCTTATATCATTTAACTTTGCTATTCATTAAAGGCCAAGACTTGCATTTTTTTTATGGATTAAAGTCGCAACATTTACATGTGATGCGATAACCATGTAAATGGCTTGCAAGTAGCCTTTTTTATGTAATACAGTCAACGAATCAGAGTCTAATTCAGCCAATTTATTTTCATTAATAGTATAAAAACCTAACATTTGATTCTTACTTTCATCGTTAAGAGTTATATCTAATGTCACCGACTCTAATAAGTCATACTTTAAAAGATAATCAATAAATACGTCACCGTCTTGAACACCATGATGTATAGCCTCAAGTAAATCGGCTGCTTTATCCAAATATGGACTATTACCACCATGTTCTAAAAATAAAGACTCACCTTGCACTGCATTTACCCGAGAATTATCAAGGTCGATATGTAACATTCTTTGTTGCTTTTCAATACCGTCTTCATTGATATTTTGTGTTCCAATTAAAAACGGCTGTCGGGCTAAGGTCGCTGGAATATAAGCTGCATGCCATTTATTGTCCGATAGAAATAGATTTTCGTGATTTTGAAAGCCAAATAAAGCGAGCGGAAAAAATTTCCCAGTTGCAGGATCTTTGTTGAAAAATATTGGATAAAAGGTTTGTACACTTTTAAATTCCATTGGAAAAGTAGGAGTGTACCAAATGTCGTCGCCATAAGTTGCTGATCGTTCAGTGATGACTTTCAAGTTTTGATGTTCAATGTTATTTAGTGAGACAATATTTGCCATTGCTTACTCCTAATAATTGTAATGATATTAAAGCTGTAAATGAGACTATCTAAAACTAAGTAACTTAAATTTTTGATAAACCAAATTCTTTTATTTTATTGATTAATACTCTATTCGTGGGCAGAGCAGACAACAACATATTGACGCGTTCAGCATTGTCGCTAAATAATGCCTCCAGTGCTTTTGTTTGCTCTGCTCTTTTTAATTGTTGCCGCTCTTGTGTGATAAAACCCATTCCATATAAAATGTATTGAAAACTCGCCGCCGGAAAGAGCTCTTCAGTGTAAGGGATATCATATCGACTAGGTGTTTGATATTGCCATAAATCTAGCTGCTCTTGTAAAGTCTCAGGTATGGTTTCTTGTGTACGATTATCTCGCCAGTATGCGGAATCATCTCGATGGCTTAATACGTAGTGCAATTTTAAAAAATCGATAAGTTGTTGCCAATGACAGAGAAGTTTGTCATTAAAACGCTTGGCAATGATATCCATGGTTTGACGGTTTGCGGGTAATTGTTCACTGACCATTTTTGCAGAGAATTCAATTAATGCCAATGCTGAAGCTTCTAAAGGTTCTATAAAGCCAGCCGACATCCCTATGGCAATACAGTTTTTATGCCACATCTTTTCTCTGTGCCCTGGGTTAATCGATAATTTTCTTATGGAAACGGTTTTAGCCGCTTCCCCCATTGACGAAGTTAGATACTGGCGTAATGTCTTCTCAGCTAACTCGTCTGTAGAGTGGGCGCTTGAGTAGGTATAACCAACCCCTCTCCTTGAGGGTAAACCTATATCCCATATCCAGCCCGCATTTTGGGCAGTAGATTGAGTAAAAGAAGCAATATCACTATCATCGGATGGGTAGGGGACATGAACAGCCATCGCTGAGTCATTAAATAAAATATGCTTTTTGCTGATAAATGGTACATTAAAATGTTTAGCAAGTAATAACGATGTGGTGCCTGTACAGTCAATGAATAGATCACCTTGTATATCACCATGTATTTTTGTTTTAACAGAGGCAATATCACCGTTTTTAGCGCTATTGACTAGTTCTACGTGGTCGATAATATGTTTGACACCGAGTTTAGTTGTGCAATGCCTTTTTAAAAATGCACCGAATTTTCCGGCGTCTAAATGATAACCATAATTGGTAATACCGGTATATTCTGTGGTAGTGATTTGTTTGGGGGCAAGATGTCTATGAGATAAGTGACTTTGCGCACAGACCGCATCAGCAAAAGGGACTTTGTTTACTAAATTTTGCCAAAAAGGCACAACATCGATTTTATTGTTTCCAATCGGGAGTGTAAAGGGATGGTAATATTGATCAGCGTTTTTTACATTACTATCAGATTCTTTGTTCCATTGTGAAAATTTTGACCCTTGTTTAAAGCTGGCGTCACACTCTGTTAAAAATTCAGTTTCACTAATGCCCATTTTTTGTAAAGTACTGCGCATTGAAGGCCAAGTACCTTCACCAACACCTATGGTCGCGATATCAGCAGACTCAATTAAGGTTATTTCAATGCCGTCTTCAGTATTTGTTTGATGCTCGGCAGCAATAACGCCTGCTGTTAGCCAACCTGCAGAGCCGCCGCCAACAATCACAATTTTTTTTAATGGCCTATTCATAATTTAACCTGATAATATCGTTATTTAAAATATTTTAGTTTGTAATAATAAACTGTATTGTTCTTATTTGCCTGAACTGACTAATCTTACTACGTATAATGCCGGTTAAAGAATAATAATTTAACGCTATTGGTAAAAATAAAAGCCGCAAAATCATTAACTAATCTTGCGGCTTTAAAACGCTTAACTACTTTAGCTAGTCATTAAAAACTATATCTAGCACCTAAAGAATAACGAGCACCTGTTTGCGTAACGTTTATTGCTTCGCGCGAAGATCGTGCAACTTGACGGGTATATTCATCCGTTAGGTTAATGGCATTAAAGAAAACGGTTAAACCTTCTACCTGTGGAAGATCATAATTTACAGACATGTCAATTTGACGATATTCTTCTTGATTGTATGTTACTCGTTGACTGTTTGCTAAGTATTCATCGCGCCAGTTATAGGCGATACGAACAGATAATCCGTCTTTTTCATAAAACGCTATAAGATTAGCAGTGTCACTAATGCCTGTTTCTGCGGTTTGATCAGCTACAACCAAATTGTCATATTCATTATCAGAATTGACATAGGTATAGTTAACAATACCACCAAAACCAGTGTCACCAAATAAATGCTGTACAGCAAATTCTAGTCCATTAAAGCCGGTTTCTGCTGATGAGTTTTGTGATGATTCTATATCAAATAGCATCAAGTTATCAGCAGAAGTTCCTTGAATGACGACCCTGCCATCTTGATCAGTACTAATAGCTGCATCATCAATGTTGTCAGAAATCCACTGCCTGACTTGTGACCAATTTTGATCTTCAATACCCGCTGCATAAGCGGCATCCACCCAAGGGCCAGCACTTGGATCAAAAAGGTCGGCTTGGGTATACGGCGTTCTTAGCGTTTCGGTATCGTTAGTTAACGTTTTCTTGAAATAACCTAGAGCAACATAACTACCTTCGCCATAATACCACTCAGCGGAGAAGTCAAAATTGACCGACTCAAGCGGTAATAAACCTGGGTTACCTGAATTAGCACCATTGGGTAAATTGCCATTATAACCACTACCTGCACCAGCCTGGCTTTGTAAAGTGGCCCCTCCCATCAGTGATGCATAACCATGTCGACCAATTGTTTTACTGTAAGCGGCGCGCAGCACGATATCATCGGTTGGCTCGATGCTAAAATCAATGCTTGGTAAAAAATGATCATAACTGGCATTTTTCGTTTCAAAGGTACGGCTGCCCGCGTCAATTAATGAAATTTCACCAGCAGCATTCCAGCTGGTACCGTTATATACAGGTACAGCTGAGGTTGCTTTTATGTCGGTTTCTTCGTAGCGGAAACCAAAATGTAAGTCATATGGCATAGTGCCAATTTCATTATCATAATTATATTGAAAATAAACGGCTGTCATTTCTTCGCGAGTATATAGGTCTGTTGCACCACTATAGTCACTTGATGGACAAAAAGAAGTGCCACAATCACCGACAACACCTGATTGAACGGCTAAGGTGTCTTCAGCCTTTTGTCTTACGGCTTGAAAGTCAAATGCAAAATAACTATTTAAGATATCATCTTGCCATGCTGCTTGCTCGTCACCAAATGAGCTAAAGTCGCCGCCATCGGCATCAAATTGATCATAAATACTTTTCTTGACCATATCATCAGCACTAAAGGTACCCGCGCCGCCTTCACCGCCCCAGTTGTCACGTTGTACGTTTCGTATTTGACCACGAAGTTCAGCCGTAGTTAATGAAATACCAAAATCAATGCTTCCAGCTTCTTCAAAAACGTAAGTACCGCTAAGTTGTTCTTGCTCGATATGGGCACGGATTTTACGATTAGTGAATACACTACCGGTAATAATGACGTCTTCTGGTGTCATCGAATTTCCGCCTTGTACCGCTAATACAGGAATAGTACCTGTATAATCTACCGCCGCGCCAGTTTTCACAAAGGCAGCCGATTCCAATAAATTGTCAGAGCCGTATTTATTGTTCGGGGAGTTTTCAGATTTTGAATTGTGATAATCAAATACAAGGTTTAAATTATCAGAGGCTTGCCATTCAAGATTAAAACCGAGAGAGTTCGTTTCATCTTGTACACCATAATCGGCCGCAGAAAAAGACAAATCGCCTGGGGCATCAAGAGGATCATAAAGAGGATGGTCAACCGGATAAACAACCATTTGCGAATAAAATAAAGGTGATGCAATAGCCCCTTCTGTCCAAATACTATGGCCGTCTTGCCCGTTAGAGAACCATGCTGAAACGGCGTTATATTGTGTATCCGTATCTTTTTTAATATAAGTATAATCTAGCGCCATGGTAAGGCTATCCATAGGACTGTATTCTAAAACTAGTTGGGCATTGGTTCTTTTACGTTGCTGTTCTTCAAATCGATATTGCTGTCTTTGTGCAACACTATAAACTTGAGTCGCGTCTGAAATTCCTTGTTGTTGATCAAGCACTAAAGCGCCAGTACCGCCAACAAAAGGGTTCCAACCTTCGCCCGTTCTTGACTGTTGGTTGCCACTTTCACGCTTTGAATAACTTCCTGATAAAGAAATACCAAAAGTTTCATCAGCAAAAGTATTTGAATATAAACCAGATAATTCAGGTGTAGTATTACTTCCTTCTTCTGTTGAAGTATCGTGTAGTGCTTGACCACTGATTACAGCATGCATGCCTGGATTATCTAAAGGACGATTGGTTTTTACATTAATCGTTGCACCTATGCCTCCCGTAGCCATACTTGCTTTTGAAGTTTTATAAACTTCAACAGAGCTAATGCCTTCTGCGGCGATATTAGAAAAATCAAAAGAGCGATCACCTGTTGAGGATGGGCTGTCTGTGCCTGTCGCTGGCATTGAACGGCCATTTAGCAATACTAAGTTACGAGAAGAACTAAAGCCACGAACAGAAATTTTACTGCCTTCACCGTTCGCACGATCAATAGAAACACCGGTGATACGTTGTAGAGACTCAGCTAAGTTACTGTCTGGGAATTTACCCATGTCTTCAGCATTAATAGAATCAACAACACCTTGTGAACTGCGTTTGATGTCCATTGATTTGATCATACTGCTACGAATACCGGTAACTTGGATTACCTCTATTTGTGCTTCAGCACTTTCAGCTTCAGCAGCAAAGGTTGGTGTGGTAACCGTAGCTCCTAAAATAATTGATAAGCTCGTTGCTAATCGTGTTTTATTGAATAGTTTATGTTTCATGTAAATCCTTAAATTTGATTAATTTATTAATCTTATTATTTTGGCTTTATTTCTAACGTATGAAGGCGCATTCTCTTATTCAAAAAAGCACTTTTGTAACCTTGCTTTTCTAATTTATAACTTTTTGGTAGCGCTTACAATCATCTTTAAAAAAATATTTTATGTTAAATTTGTGCTTCCAGCTAACTTCATTTTCTGGAAGCGCTTCCATAAAATTAATTTAATTTTTACATCAGGTCAATACAATTTTTACTTTTATGGTTATTATTTAGTATGATAATGGTACGTTATTTAAGCATGACACTATGTTTGATAAGGGGTGTCGAGTGTTTTTGATACATAACTAATGTACGAAAATAACTCGTTTCTCAAATGCTAATTATACTTTTTACGAGTAAAAAATTTAATGGAAGTTTTATTAAGTTTGTAATCATGTTGTGTATAGGAAAAATAGATTAAGGCAGTGGTTATTAACTTCAAACAAAACTAAGTAAATACATTCAGTGAGTCATACTGCCTTGGACTGCTTTAACCTGTGCTAGCAGGTAAGTGAAAACTACAATATTTTTTTCATGATTATAGCATCTTCGTAGCCAAAGCCATTAGCGCTAGGATAATAGCCAGTTCTTCGACCTGTTTCTGTAAAGCCTTGATTAATATAGAGCATTTGTGCACTGATGTTTTTGGCTCGCACTTCAAGCCAAACTAAATGGTTGTTGAGTGATTTTGCCTGCTTTAAAAATTGAAATAGCAGTGTTTTGCCGTATCCTTGACCTTGCAAATCAGGAGTAATACAAATATCCATTAACGTAGCCTCACCAGCAACATGTTCACCAATAAAAAAGCCAATAGTACGGTCATTGAGTTGTGCGTAATCCCCAAAGTATCGTCCACCTACACAGCTATTAAAGGTTTTTTTTGTCCATGGGTGAGAGTGGCAGTTGGTCTCAATGGTCATTAAGCGTTCAACATCATCTAACGTAATGTTTCTGAATGATATTGTCATGTTAAAGTATACTCTTGAAGTTGTTGCCACAGTTGCGCTTTAAGCATAGGCGTCTGTTGTATATTTTTAATATTGGGAGTTGTCAGTAAATTATTGTTGATTGAAATATCGTGTTGTTCTTTAAACTGCCAGTTTAAAAGACCAAGACTGACTTGGTTTTTTTGACAACTAATTTCACCGAGCGATAGACCTAAACTGAGTAGAATGTCATTAAATAAGTCATGCTGGGAAAGCGTTTTGATATTTACATCTAAGCTTTTATGGAGACTTTCATCTACAGGGCGATCTTTTTGTTGCCAAAGGGAAATGCCCATTTCTTGTAATATTGTAAACTGCCTGTGATTGATGCTCATAAATTTGTAAATGACTTGTTAAAAAATAGCGGAACTATCATGACAGACTTCTAAGTTGAGTTGAATAGCTTGTTTAATTATCGAAACGGTTTTATTGGTTTTGTTATGATAAATGCACTTAAAGTATTAATAATTATAGGTTTGTCTAGATAGTTTATTCATTGTTTCAATAGTTATGTAGCAAGAATGATAATTAATGGGCAAATTTATTGATTTTACAATGTCAGTTAAGCCTTTGTAATTAAATAATCTAACAAAGAATTTTATACTGATCAGGAAATTTTGATGATAGGTATTAATAAAAAAAATGGCAGGGGTGGAGAGATTCGAACTCCCAACCGTCGGTTTTGGAGACCGCTGTTCTACCAATTGGAACTACACCCCTGCAACGGAGAGGAATTATACTTAAGCAAAACTAAAGGTAAAGAGGAAACTGCAATTTAATTAACTGTTCGCTTAATAAAACATCAAAGTGAGTGTTATTTCGCTTTTTAAGCATTTAATAATGCATATTATACCTTAATGTTACAAAATTTTAGGTGATGTGGGTAGGGGAAAACATCTTCATAAATGCCATTGGCAACATTATTTTGACATTGCTGCCAGTAAGATGCTTCTAGTAAATTAGCGTGATGTAAGAGAAAAGCTTTACGATAATGTGGGTTTGCTAAAGCAAATGTCGCCAATTCTTCAGGAAACATATCACCAGGTGCAACAGAGTACCAAGGCTCGGCTGCATAAATTTGTTCTTCAGTTATAGCTTCTGGCTTAACTCTAAAATTGACTTCATTCATATAGGTTATTTCATCGTAATCATAAAAAATAACTCGACCATGGCGAGTGACACCAAAATTTTTTAATAGCATATCACCAGGGAATATATTGGCAGCAATTAGCTGTTTTATCGCTTCCCCATAGCCATACATGGCATTATTAATTTCATCATTATTAGCTTTAGCCAAGTATAAATTTAACGGTACCATACGCCGTTCAATATACAGGTGCTCGATAATAAGCAAGTCTTGCTCAAACCGGATAATGGATGGCGCAACAGTCATTAGCTCATCAAGTAAAGTTTGAGAAAATCGCTCTTTTGGAAAAGCAACTTCCGAATATTCCATTGTATCTGCCATTCTCCCCACGCGGTCATGTAATTTAACCAAACGATATTTTCCTTTTACATCGGCTTTAGTCATATTTTTACTTGGCGAAAATTTATCTTTAATAATTTTAAAAACGTAAGGATAAGAAGGTAAGGTAAATACCGACATAACCATGCCTTTTATACCCGCAGCCAATTCAAATTGGTCATTACTGTTATCTAAGTGATGTAGAAAATCACGATAGAATTGGGTTTTTCCTTGTTTATGAAAACCGATTGCAGAATATAAGTCAGCTTTGGTTTTGTGTGGTATTAAGCCTTTTAAGAACTTAACAAGAGCGTGTGGATGGTGACAATCGACAAAAAAGTATGCACGAGCAAAGCCAAAGACTACTGCCATGCGTTCGCTTTTAGTAATAATAGCGTCAATGATTAAACCGCCTTTTTCATTATTTAATATAGAAACAATAAAGGGGGTTTCTCCTTGAGGAGATAATACTCTGCCTATAATGTAAGCACCTTTATTACGGTAAAAAATAAAGTTGAGTATCTCAAATTGTAATTCATCAAGTTGATAGCTACTAATATGGGTTTGTTGGCGAAATGCTTTTATTAAAGTATTGATATCTTTTTTTAAGTTTACATAGGGAATATCAAGTTTATGGCAGGAAATAATATCGTTAATTGTTTGAAATAAGCCTTTGTTTGCGGGCTGATAGCGGGTAAATATTGTAGGTGTAACGCAATCATTAAGACGGCTTACGGTACTTTCAACAAAAATATAAGTATTGTGATAATACTTACGTTCAAATATATGACAAAAAACAGAGTTATAAAAACTTTCAGCTAGTTCTGGTTGTAGATGTTTATTTAATAAATCAATATAGTTTGCTTTAACTTCTTGCCACAATAAGTCATCAAGTGTTTGTATGAAAAAATCTTGCCTAATCGTATCTAGGGTTTCTTTAACACGTAAATCATAAAAGTCTGTTCTGGCTTTTGCTGCACTTTGAACATCTGCCCACAAGCATTGTTCAAAACGCTGTTTTGCTGACTGAGTTATTTCACTGAATAAATAAATATGGCGTTCAAAGCCATTTAATATGGTTTTTGCAATGGCAAAGGCAAGATTATTCATAAAATATTTTCCATATATTTATATTAGGCAGAGTAAATATTGAAAGGTAAGCATACGACATTACGTCTTTTGAAGATGATTATTTTGATGAATGTTAGTTATTTCTTAGGGTTATTTCTCTATGATCAGAAAAATCTATAGAAAACCCGATTGCCCTTTCTGGACAAACGCACATTTCACTTGCTATTCGTTGGTGTCACTACTAAAATTACGCGATTTTTTTATTGAAGCAAGTCTTGAATTTACTATGCGTGTAGCCGATTTTTCATTTGATTTACCAGAAGAGCTAATTGCTCGATACCCTAAAGCAGATCGTACCGCTAGTCGCTTAATGGCGATGGATGGTAATACCGGTCATATTGAAGACCTTAACTTTCTCAATATTATCGATAAATTAATGCCTGGTGATTTATTGGTTTTTAATAATACTCGCGTTATTCCTGCACGTATGTTTGGCAAAAAAGACAGTGGTGGGAAAGTTGAAGTCTTAGTTGAACGCTTACTTGACGATAAACGTTTTCTTGCCCATGTGCGCGCGAGTAAATCACCTAAAGTAGGTACTAAAATTCTACTTGAAGATAAAGTTTATGCGACTATGGTGGCTCGTCATGATGCTTTGTTTGAATTAGAAGTTTCGGGTGAACAATCTATTTTGTCAGTATTGGAAGAGATTGGCCATATGCCATTACCTCCTTATATCGATCGCCCTGATGAAGACAGTGATCGCGAACGCTACCAAACTGTCTATAATGAAAAGCCGGGAGCGGTTGCGGCGCCCACTGCAGGATTGCACTTTGATGATGCATTATTAGCTGCTATTAAGGCAAAAGGTATCGACTTTGCCTTTGTTACTTTGCATGTCGGTGCAGGTACCTTTCAACCTGTGCGGGTAGAGGAAATAGCTGATCACATCATGCATGCTGAATATGTTGAAGTACCGGAAGATGTTGTTAAAAAAATTAACAGTACAAAATCAAATGGTGGTCGTGTCATTGCTGTTGGCACAACTTCTGTTCGCTCACTAGAAAGTGCGGCAAGATCAGCACAAGAAAAGGGAACTGAATTAAAAGCGTTTTATGGTGATACCGATATTTTTATTACACCTGGTTCTCAATTTCAAATTATTGATGCGCTGGTAACTAATTTTCATTTATCGGAGTCAACCTTATTGATGCTAGTTAGTGCTTTTTCTGGCTATGAGCACATTATGCAAGCATATCAACATGCCATTAAAAGTAGCTATCGCTTCTTTAGTTATGGTGACGCAATGTTTTTGACTAAGCGTATTGAAAAAAATGATTAGATAGTCAATATCGCTCAATATAAATTATAAAGATATTCTAGAACTTGCCTCTCAAGTAGGGCAGGTATAAGTTAAAGTTTAAAAAACAACCGCGGGCCTGTTTCGCCGGTGGGTTAGGAGAAAGAATAAATGAAAAATAAAATGAAATACGACTTATTACAAACAGATGGTAAAGCCCGTCGAGGTCGTTTAACCTTTGATCGCGGCACAGTGGAAACACCTGCTTTTATGCCCGTAGGTACCTACGGAACTGTTAAAGGTATGAAAACTGAAGAAGTCGAAGATACTGGTGCTGAGATAATTCTAGGTAATACTTTTCATCTAATGTTACGACCAGGCACTGATATTGTCGAGCAACACGGTGGCCTTCATGACTTTATTAACTGGCAAAAGCCTATTCTTACAGACTCTGGTGGTTTCCAAGTTTTTAGTTTGGGAGCCATGCGGAAAATTACCGAAGAGGGCGTTAAGTTTAGTTCACCCGTTAACGGTGAAAAAATAATGTTAACACCTGAGCGTTCAATGGAAGTACAACGTAGCTTGGGATCCGATGTTGTAATGATATTTGACGAATGTACGCCATACCCGGCCACACATCAAGAATCGAAAGATTCAATGGAGCTATCACTGCGTTGGGCACAACGCTCAAAAGATGCTCACGGCGATAACCCATCAGCGCTGTTTGGTATTGTGCAAGGTGGCATGTATGAAGACTTACGTGAAATATCTGTCGATGGTTTAAAAGCGATAGACTTTGACGGTTTTGCTATTGGTGGCTTATCCGTAGGTGAACCTAAAGCAGACATGATTAGAATATTAGATCATACTGCCCCCTTGATCCCTGCTAATAAGCCCCGATATCTGATGGGAGTAGGAAAACCTGAAGATTTAGTTGAAGGTGTTCGTCGTGGTATTGATATGTTTGATTGTGTCATGCCTACACGTAATGCACGCAATGGTCACCTATTTGTTACTGATGGCGTTATTAAAATTCGAAATGCCCGTCATAAAACAGATACCGGGCCGTTAGATCCCGAATGTGATTGTTATACCTGTAAGAATTATTCACGCGCTTATTTACATCACTTGGATAAATGTAAAGAAATATTAGGTTCACAACTTAATACATTACATAATCTGCATTTTTATCAGCGAGTGATGAAAGGTTTGCGTGATGCTATCGAGCAAGGTAAATTAGACGACTTTGTTAAAGAATTTTATGCATTGCGGGAATTACCGGTACCGCCACTTAGTGCTTAGGTTAAGCTTTAAGTGTTTAACCTGTACTTTGACAAGTGTGATATTAATTACGCTATTTAAAAGTTTAATTTAATACATTTATTTAATCATTAGTTTTAATAAAAGAAAAATAAGAGGAAGTTATGAGTTTATTTATTAGTAAGGCACATGCGGCAGCAGCTCCAGCGGCAGCGGGTGGTGGTATGGAAATGATCATCATGTTAGCGGTATTTGGCTTAGTTTTTTACTTTATGATTTATCGTCCACAAGCAAAGCGTGTGAAAGAGCATAAAGGTTTAATGGCTGAACTTTCTAAAGGTGACGAAGTATTAACTCAAGGTGGCATTGTCGGCAAAATTGTTAAGGTTTCTGATGAAAAAGACTTTATTGTAGTTAGTATTGCAGAGAACGCTGAAGTTGTTGTGCAAAAAGGGGCAATCAATGCAGTTCTGCCTAAAGGCACAATGAAATCCTTGTAAACGTTGGCTGCTTGCTTCTTTTTGTTATTACGGCTTCAAAAGTGCTCGTTGACTAACGTCAACTCCGCGCTTTTTTATTGTACTAACAAAAACTAGCTTCGCCCAAAGATTACAAGCTTTATTAATAGAATATAAAAAACAGGATGAACTTGTGTTAAACAAATATCCATTATGGAAATCACTGATGGTACTATTTATAGTTGCCTTCGGTGCTTTATATGCTGTACCAAACCTATACCCTCAAGATCCTGCCGTTCAGATCTCTGGTTTACGTGGTGTGGAAGCAGACGCCTCGACACTTGATAATATTAAAACGAAATTATCAAATAGCAATATTACTTTCTCAAAGATTGTTCTTGAAAAAGGTCAGATTCTAGCGCGCTTTAGCGATACTGAGCAGCAGCTTAAAGCACGTGACTTGTTAGACGATACGCTTGGCGATAAATTTTCTGTTGCTTTGAATTTAACACCAAGTACACCGGATTGGCTTGCTAGTGTTGGCGGCACGCCAATGAAGCTAGGTCTTGATTTAAGTGGTGGTGTCAGCTTCTTGATGGAAGTAAACATGCGTGAAGCCGTAGTGAAAGCACAAGATGCTATGGTTGGGGATTTTAGAACCGATTTACGTGGTGAAAAAATTCGTTATCGCAGCGTTAAAAAAATCGATGATACGGTTAATATTCATTTTAGGAATGTTGAAGACATGACGGCGGCTAATTCATTTTTGGAAAAGCGCTATCGCGATTATTTATTAGTTGATAACGAAGAGTCTTTAATCTTGTCTGTGAGTATGACTGAACAAAAACTTAAAGAAATTCGTAATTATGCCATCCAACAAAATATAACCATTATTCGTAACCGTGTTAATGAATTAGGTGTTGCAGAACCATTAGTACAACGTCAAGGCAAAAAACACATTGTTATTGAGTTGCCGGGTGTACAAGATACAGCAAAAGCAAAAGAAATATTAAACGCTACAGCAACGATTGAATTTCGTTTAGTGGATACCGAAGGGGATATTGGTAGTGCTATTGATGGCCGTGTGCCAGCAAGTTCACAACTATTATACGAGCGTGATGGTAAACCTGTTTTACTTAAAAAACGTGTCATGTTAACTGGTGATCATATTGTTGATGCAGGTTCAAGTTTTGATGAATATAGCCGTCCACAGGTTAATATTGATTTAGATTCAGCTGGCGGTAGTAAAATCTCGAATACCACCAAAAGTAATATCGGTAAGCCGATGGCAACTGTCTTCATTGAATATAAACCAACTGATAGAAAAGATGCAGAAGGGAATACTATTTTTGAGAAAATTGAAGAAGTGATCAGTGTTGCTACTATTCAGTCGCGTTTAGGGAAATCATTTCGCATTACCGGCGCAGGTTCACAATCTGAAGCGCATAACTTAGCTTTATTATTACGTGCAGGTGCATTAATTGCCCCTATTCAAATTGTTGAGGAGCGTACTGTTGGCCCAACACTTGGTGCTGAAAATGTACAGTTAGGTTTTCAAGCGATAATGATGGGGTTTGGTTTAGTTTTCATTTTTATGATGATCTATTACCGCGCCTTTGGTGTGGTAGCAAACTTAGCACTTGGTGCTAATTTAGTTTTGATTATTGGTATTATGTCACTTATTCCTGGGGCAACATTAACTTTGCCAGGTATGGCTGGTATCGTGTTAACTGTCGGTATGGCTGTTGATGCTAATGTTTTGATTTTTGAACGTATTCGAGAAGAAATCCGAGCAGGTAAATCAATACAACAAGCAATTCATCAAGGTTATGATGCTGCATTTTCGACTATCATTGATGCTAACATTACGACTCTTATTGCCGCTATTATTTTGTTTGCTATTGGTACAGGTCCTATTAAGGGGTTCGCCGTGACATTATCTATCGGTATTTTAACCTCGATGTTTACAGCTGTAGTGGGTACTCGTATGGTTGTTAACGCAGTTTGGGGCGGTAAACGTCTCGACAAATTACCGATATAAGGCGGAGTAGAATATGCAAATATTACAATTGAAAGAAACACTTCCCTTTATGAAATATCGTAAAGGAGCGATGGTTTTTAGTTTGTTACTGATGTTGGTAGCAATCGTTTCATTGGCAACAAATAAATTAAGTTTAGGTTTAGATTTCACTGGCGGTACGTTAATTGAAGTTGGTTTTGAACAAGCTGCTGATTTAAGTAAAGTTCGTAGTTTAATGGATAATAACGGTTTTGATGACGCCAAAGTTCAGTTTTATGGTAGTAGTCGTGACGTTGTTATTCGTTTAGGTCAACGTGAAGACGTTAAAGCCGAAATGCTTGGTAATGAAATATTATCTTTACTGCAAACCGGTACTGGGCAATCTATTGATATGCGCCGTATTGAATTTGTTGGTGCAAGTGTCGGTGATGAATTAATGGAGCAGGGCGGCCTTGCTATGTTAACCGCCTTAATCTGCATCCTAATTTACGTTGCTTTTAGATTCGAATGGCGTTTTGCTGTTGGTTCTGTTGTGGCGTTATTCCATGATGTTTTGTTAACCATTGGCTTGTTTTCAATTATAGGTTTAGAGTTTGATTTAACGGTACTTGCTGCAATACTGGCAGTTATCGGTTATTCACTCAATGATACCATTGTTGTTTCTGATAGGATTCGTGAAAACTTCCGAAAAATTCGTGAAGGTGGTCCAGCTGAAATAATCAATATATCACTGACACAAACCCTAAGTCGTACCTTTATTACTTCGATCACTACATTGTTAGTTTTGGCTGCATTGTTCTTTAGAGGTGGTGAGTTGATCCATGGCTTTGCAACGGCTTTATTGTTTGGTGTTTTTGTCGGTACTTATTCTTCAATATACGTTGCGAGTTCAGTTGCATTGTCATTGGGAATTTCAAAAGAGTCACTTATTCCTGAAGTTATTGAAGTTGAAGGTGCTGATCAAGAGCAAATGATGCCTTAAGGTTGATTATTTAATCTTATAAACAATCATTACTTCAATAAAAGCCAGCAAAGTTGCTGGCTTTTTTATATTCAGGGATGAATGGTATGTCACGATCACATGGATGTAAAAAAGCGACGATATTCAAGGATGAATGGTCAGTTTTTTAGTTCCAGACAAAAACTAAGTGCCTACATCCATATAGCCAATGTCGCGATCACAAGGTCGTTCTTAGGCATCCTGTCTACACGACATTAATGCATCCATGAATGTCGATATGAAAGAGAGGCGATATTCAGGGATAATGGTCTGTTTTTTAGTTCTAGAAAAACTAAGTACCTACGACCTACGTCTATGTAAACAATATCGTGTTGCCATAGATGTTTTCGTTACTCATAACCTTATTCGACATTATTTATATCAAACATTTATAATAAGTCGGCTTTATTTAATGTAGGCAAATCACTCTAAAAAAATCCGCATTGATAACTTTTAAATGTGATAATCTCAACGAAAAAATATAAAGCTTTTAAGTCAATCATTAGCCACTAATTATATGGAAAATACAAATCATGCGAGTCGCCGTTACGCAGTTTGCCACCACCTTAAATATCCAAGAAAATCTAGCAGCCTGTCTTCGTGTGATAAATGAGGCGGCAGTATGTAAGCCATCTCTTATTATTCTTCCTGAATATTGTAATACGTTATTTTGTAGTGCTAATTCTGGATACGTCGATCATAATCAAGCTTGGGAGCAAGCCTTGTCGTCTGAAGGTGATTTTTTACAACGTATTGCAGAACAAGCAAACAAGTATGACTGCTATATTGTACTCAATGTCACTTTACGTAGAGAGTCTTTGAATGATCTTTCGAAAAATATAAAAGACGACGCAGAACCGTCTGTTATAAAAGGAAATATTAGTGTGACTTCTTGTTTGTTTTCACCCCTTGGAAAGCTCATAAATCAAGTGGATAAACAAATGTTAACCGGATACGAAAATGAGTTTTTTACTAGGGCAAGTAAAGTTTCTAATGTGATAACAACAACCATTGGAAAGTTAGGGGTTTTGGCAGGTAGTGATGATATGACCTTTGATGTATCACGTAGATTAGCTTTAAGTGAAGCGCAACTCTTATGTCATTCCATGAGTTCATTTTCATTAGATCAAACCCGTTTGCATGGCCCAGCTAGAGCATGGGAAAATAACGTTTTTTTTGCATCGGCTAATAAAATTGGCTCACTAGTATCGCTAGATAAAAAATCACAAGAGCAGGTTTTACAAGAAGACTCAAAACAAGACAAAAGTGGTATTCATTTAGCGAAAAATGTTATATCTCAAAAAGAACTTGTTGGCGTTGGACAAAGCCAAATAATTTCTCCTGATGGTAAAGTGCTAGCAAAAATTCCCAACGAGAAAGAAGGTTTTGCTTTTGCAGATGTAGACTTAGCTGCATATAACATAAATAAAAAACTTCGCCCCGATGGTACTGTGGTTATCAAACAACGACGAACAGAGCTTTATCGAGGGTTAACACTGCCGATTTATCCATCTATTCAACGTGACCTTAATAATGAAATTAGTCATAGCGCTCCGGCAACAGCCAATGTAGCGATATTTGCAACGTATAAGTCTAACGAACAAGCTATTGAAGACGTTGGTCATTACATTGAAAACAATGTCAGTGATATTATTCAATTGCCTGAACTATTCTTTATCGCAGATAAAACAATCACAAATAACCCCCAACAATTAGTCCATGTTGAAGATTTAAGTAAGCAGCTTATTAGACTTGTAAGCTCAGTGTTGAGACCTTTTCAATACGTTTGTACAAGTTTAGTTATTGAAGGGACACATCAGGCAGTGCTCATTAGTGAACACGGAATAATAGCAACACAACAACAACTGCATTTTTGTAAAAGGTATCAATGGACTTCATTAGGTGATGAAGTAAATCTAATAGAATTACCCTTAGAGCAAGGAGTAATTAACGTGGCTATGTTAACAGCCGATGACGCTAACATGCCTGAAATAGTCAGTATTGCAGCATTAAAGGGTATACAAGTATTACTGGTGCCTTTTGATATTCAAGAGCCATGTGAGGTTGAATATGGTTTGTTAGCCCGAGCCGCTGAACACCGTATTTGCATTGTAGCTGCGAGTCGCGAGAAAAGCTTTGTCAATGATCTACCTATTAAAAACAGTGATAGCAAAACTAATAATAAGAATAAAATTAAATCGCAGAAATCTACGGGGTTTATTGCTAATTTAACTACGGATTTTACTTTATCAACCCCGTGTAAATCAGATGGGGTTGGCGGCTATATTAACCAACCTCGAGTCAAATATCAGCATGGTAAAATTACCAAAGCAGTAATCCATCCTAATGCCGCTGAAAATAAGCTTTTAATACAACCAAATGTTGTGTTGAGTTTAGAAACGTATTTGATGTGTAATCGTACAAAACATGATCAGTATGTTGACACTATCATTAGAAAATGGGATTAACATCCACATAACTCAGATGACAATAGGTGACTTGATGAAGCTTACTATTAAAATCCATCAAATTGCATTTCATTATCTCTAGTTTGATTTTCCATGCTATTTTTAACCAATGACTTGCCGAATAACCTTGGGTAAGTTGATACTATAATCTTCAGGTCGAATAGAAGCCAAGATGGAAATGTCTACTTTGGTCAAATCACACTCTTTAGACGTGATGTAACGCTGATGCTTCAAGTTGTAGAATATTTTTACTTTTGGCTTTACCGGTTCGTCACGATTTCCTTGGACAACGATTGCCAGCTTCTCATCAGATAACTTAACTAATGAACCGACAGGATGAATGCCCAAAAACTTAATAAATTGTTGAACTAAACCACGATCAAACTTCTTATTATTTGCCATTAAATATCTTAATACATTGATCGGTTGATCGCCTTTTTTATATGTTCTATCACCAGTCATAGCATCGTAAACATCAACAATTGCAATCATTCTTGCAAGTTTGGATAGTTTCTCTTCACCTAGACCTCGGGGGTAGCCCGAACCATCTAAGCGCTCATGATGATTGAGTACCATGTCCAAAATAACTTTGTCTGTCATGTCATCTTCTTTACATATCATTTGTCCCCAAGCAACATGTTTTTTCATAACATCCATATCATTTTTAGTAAACTTTCCTGGTTTATCAACAATACCTCGTGGCACTTTGGCCACGCCAATATCGTGTAACATCGCTCCTAACGTTATTTGTTGTATCGTCTCTTTTGGAAAGCCTAAGTATAAACTGAAACCACACATCAATACGCCACTATTGAGTAGATGTTCCCATTGGTAAGTCGATGAATGTCTAATTCGGGTGAGAATAGCCATGGCATACTCGTTGCGTAGTACTGACTCGGTAATTCCATTAGCTAATTCTTTGATAGCGCTAACACTTAGTCTTTGTGCAGATGCACCACTAGAAAGTATGTTTTTGACATTTTCACTGGCACTATCATAAATATTACATGAGCGCGAAAACTCATCATTAACAGATTTGGTATTTTTATGCTGATTAACCAAGGGTTCTTGCTGTTCGTTGCTGTCATCCTCTGTTTCCGTTAATTCACTTTCTTGTTCTTCTGGCTTGGGATCTGGGATTTCAACGACAAGCTTAGTTACGCCTTGCTTTTTTAATTGTTCAATAGTCTTTTGAGATTTTACTTTTCCCTGTGTTTTAACCGAAAAGTCACTATTACTACATGTCAAGTCGACGACATACATGCCAATTTTTAACTCATCTATTGTTATGGTATCTATCATTACGTTTTATCGCCTAGGCTAACGTCTATTACTCTTATGTTCGACATAATTACTTATTTCCTATTGAGTTACAACTTCTCAAAGTTACATTGAATAATATATTCCTTCATGTGAAAAGCACCTGATTTCTACAGTGATTAAACATCAAGGTAAATTGTCCTTTATACATAGGTTATTTTCTTGTTTTTTAATTTACTAAATGGCGCCGACAATATCCTTTTGCAGTCCGACAGAGAAATAGATAGATAAATGAATATGTCTTTTCCTATTTTTTAGGCGAATGTCATGATTTCAGTCGTGTATTTTGTCTTGCCTTTTTATATTCAAGACCATACATCTTCAATAATATTGATATAAGTGTAGCACTTATCTATACCCAAACCAGTTCAGGATGCGAGTTTCAGGTCAGCCGAGCAATTGACGGTTAAGACGCTTACTTTAATTAAGTCATGCTCACTTCATTAAAGAGAAGTGACAATCAGATATTTATAAAGAAAAGGTTTAAAAATAAGTCTAGTACCATTACTACTCCAACAGCATTCTCTGTCTTGAAGTTGCTGAGTAAGAGAGGCTTACCCATATTAATGTTCGCCTAAAAACTTAGAGAAATGGGTATTGATATAAAAAATCATCAAATGGTTAGTAAGTCTAAGACTTCTCGATAGCTTAGTGTCATTAATCGGTAACCTTTCTTAAACAAAAAGTACATATTTCTAAAACAATTCTGTCATTTAAGCTCGTTAGGATAGCGACAACTTTAATCTAGTTGACGATATGAATACTTTTATCGCGTGATGATAAAGCGTCGTAGGTTCAACTGAATATTTTATTATTAATCCTCGGAGCAAAATGAGATGCAAATTAAATCATTATTTAAAATAAGTGCAATTGCTTGTGCGTTAACGCTAGTAGGTTGTGGTGGAGGCGATATTAAAATCACGCCAACAGTAAACGACAATAGTTCAATTACAGATAACAGTGTTACCACGGGAAGCTCAGGTCAAACACCTGCAGAAACTAATCCTTGTAGCATTCGTGAAGAAATTCAAGGCTCTTATGACGGTAGAGATTGTAATTATACTGCAGCATTTGCCAGTAAAAATATTCAAATAGAAACAGACTTAACATTTTCTGAATTAGCAAACAATGGTGTTCATGTCTTTAGTGGCGCTCTAATGATAGGTAAAGATTGTGATACGACAACGGGGTGTAGCATTGAAGTTAATGGACCCACTTTAAATGTTGCTGCTGGTGCCAACTTAGCATTTACATCCGGAGAAGCGATTATTCGTATTGCCCGTGGTGCAAAAATAAATGCCGTTGGTACGTTGGAAAAACCAATAACGTTTACATCTGCCAATGCTTATGAACGTTTAGATGTTGTTGGCAATGGAGCCCAATTTGCTGACTGGGGAGGTATCATCATTAATGGTTTTGGTATCACTAACCAATGTACTGATGCACAACGCACTGCAGCAACTTGTAATGTAAGTACAGAGGGTGTTACCAGCTATTTTGGCGGTAATAACAATACTGATAATAGTGGAACGATCAATTTTGCTAAAATTTGGTATGCAGGCTCTGGTCCTCGTTCTGGTGGCATTGGAGATGATTTAAATTCACTCACACTCAATGGTGTTGGTTCAAGTTCAAGTTTTGATTATATTCACATTCATCAAGGGTTTGATGATGGCATAGAGTTCTTTGGTGGAGCAGCGTCTATAAGTCATATTGCAGTAACTGATACTCAAGATGATGCCATCGATGTGGATGCTGGCTGGCAAGGCAAAGGTCAATATATTTTTGTAAAACATGGCACGGTTACCACTAAAAAAGAAGTTGTTATTCCAGCAGTAAAGAAAGACGGTGTTGAAGTATCTCCAGAGAGAGTATACCCCGTGGGATCCGATATCTTTATGGGGAATAATGGTTTTGAGACCGATGGCGAAAAGAATAGTGGTATTGAATATTCACAAGCGCCAACATCAAACCCTACTTTTGCAAATGTTACGGTGATCACTACAGATGGCAATTCAGTTAGAGATGATGACCCTTCTCAAGCATTTAAGTTTGATGATGGAATTAAATCCTCTTATTACAACACCTTAATTGTTAAAATAGAAGGTGCTAACGGTACTCATTGCATTGAGCATAAATCAGATGGTGAAATTAATATTGATTCGGTATCTTTTTCTAATTCTGTGATGGCATGTATAAATGAATTTAAAGGTGAGCAAACATTTATTTCAGGTAAAGAACCTACTGCACTAACGGGGACTTCGAAAGCTGGTTGGTTTGATAATAACGATGCGAATATTCGTATCGCGAGCACTGCAACCGTGTTAGCTAATAGTTTTGCAACGGATGTAGATTCTGCTGATATTACCGTTACTGCCAATGACCTTTCTACGTTAGATGATTTCTTCCAGTCAGGAAATTATATTGGTGCCGTATCAGAAAATGATACAAGCTCCGATTGGTATAAATGGGTTGAAGCTGCTGTTGTAGCTGCAGATCAAGATTAATCAAAAGATTGTTTTCTAAATAGGCGCAGTCGTTACTGCGTCTTTTTTTAACTTGATTTGATAGCAGGATTTTAAAATGACAACTCAACATAGACTTAAAAGAGTATCTCTTGCTGTAAGTCTGGGCTTATTAGCCAATGTCTCCAATGTGTTAGCCCAAGACTCGCAAGCAGAAAATAGTATAATAGAAGAAGTGGTTGTTAAGGCCACCCGATTACAAGGTAGCGCTGCGGCTATTGTAGAAGAGCGACGTAATCAAGCATTTGTTGCCGATATTTTAGGTGCCGAGCAAATATCAAAAACGGGTGATGGTGATGCTGCTTCAGCGTTACGTCGAGTAACAGGTTTGACTTTAGTTGACGGAAAATTCGTCTATGTTAGAGGGTTAGGCGAACGCTATTCTAGTGCTCGTTTAAATGGGGCTAATATTCCCAGTCCTGATTTAACCCGAAACGTTATACCTCTTGATATCTTTCCAACTAGCATTATCGAGAGCTTATCCGTACAAAAATCATATTCGCCCTCCATGCCAGCAGCATTTGGTGGTGGGGCTATTGATATTAGAACTAAGTCTGTTCCGAAGGACTTTATTGCCAATATTGAACTAGGTATGTCGTATGATAAAAATTCAACGAATGGTTATACCTATGATCGTAAAGACACGGGGTTATCATCAGAGATAGAAAGTGCCATTGTTCAATACAAAGGAGACTTCTCACTACGTAATATCATCCTCACAGATCGATTAATTGATACTACAGATACATCACGTGCAAGTCAGGCAAAAACTGTTAATCAAAACCTATTAAAGTCATTACCTCGTGATATGAAAATGAAAAAAGAGTCACTAAATCCTGCTAATAATATTAAAGCAAGTATTGGTAACTCATTTGATGAGAGTTATTTTGGCGGTAGAATAGGTATTTTAGCTGCTGTCTCTTATGACAATAAATGGCAGTATACAGATAAGAAGTCAGCCGTAGTCAGTGAAAATTTTTCCGCAGACTGTGACGAAAGTTTACTTAATGATAAGCAAATTACAAATTCCTGCTATAACACCATAAAAACATCAAAAGTAACTACAGAAAATGAACGCTATAGTGGCGTAATAAACCTAGGTTATAAGCTGGATAATCATGAGTTTTCTTGGAATAATATTTACTTAAAAGACTCTGAAGACGAAAGTGTTATTGGTATTGTTGAGAGTCCAAATGGCAGCACTGTCAATACAATTTTTGGTAATGGTCAGGCTCAACGTTTACATGAGTTTACTTATGAAGAGCGTACTTTAGATATTATGCAATTCATTGGTCATCATACTTTTACTGACTATTGGGGGGTAGGTTTTGATTGGCAATATACGGAGTCTACCGCTGAGACCGAAATACCAACCGATGTTAAGTTCAAATTTATTGATACTTATGACAATGGTATATATCAAAAATCAGATATTACGGGTGATGATAATCGGGTTGTTTATTCTTATTTAGCATTGGAAGATGTTGTTAAGTCTTCAAGTGGCAATCTTACTTTGCCACTGTATTTTCATACCATCGAACTTGAGCTAAAAGCCGGTTATGATTTATCAGATAAAGGTCGCTATTACACCACATCAAGTTTTAAAATTAATAACGAAAGTGGTATAAAGTTACCTGTAAATAATGGTGAAGGATCTGTACTGGGTATAACAAGTTACTTAACGGATGAGTTATTAGATAAAAATGACATCTTTATTGACTTTAATGAACCTACAGCGCCTGATGCCGATGATTATATTGCTGCCCAAAAAATTGATGCAGTCTATGGTGCCTTCGATTTTATTTATCAAAACCAATGGCGAATTAGCGGTGGTGTTCGTTACGAAGAGTTTAAGCAAACTTCATTAGCAACCTCAAGCTTGATCTTTTCTAAAGATGATTTAGGTATATTTTTCTCAGAAGAAAAAATATCTGATGGTAGTCTTAACGAAAACGATTACTTCTCTGCATTATCTTTTACCTATATTGGTGGTGAAAAATATCAAATACGTTTTGGATATGGTGAAACAATTGTCCGTCCTGATCTTCGTGAAGTTGTCCCAGTCGCCTATTATGATCCATTAACCGATATACGTACTATCGGGCGTGTCGGCTTAGAGAGTAGTCCAATTAAAAACTATGATGCTCGTTATGAGTATTATGCAAGCAATGGCGATAACTATTCTGTAGGTTTGTTTTATAAAGATATCACTAAACCAATTGAGTCAGTATTGTCTGTAGGTGATGAAGACTATACCTTGTCATTTGTTAATGGGAAAACAGCCAAAATTTATGGTTTAGAAGCTGAGTGGCTGCATGATTTAACTTGGTTAGTTGATGGTTTGTTTACGTCAGGTAACATAACTTTTAGTGATTCTGAAGTCTCTATTGATAGAGCTTTTGCAGGTAACTTAACTAATCCTGTGAAACGTATGACAGGTCATTCTGAATATGTTGCTAATCTTCAGTTAAACTATGATTCTGCCAACAGCAATCATAGTAGCTCTTTGGTTTACAACGTCTTTGGTGAGCGTATTGTTGCATCAGGTGTCGGCGGTAGAGAAGATGCCTTAGAGCAACCGTTTCATGCGTTAGATCTTGTTTATACTTATTACTCTGGTTTCAATTCACAAATTAAGCTAAAAGTTAAGAACTTACTGGATGAATCTCAAGAAGTAACACAGTCAGGTATAAGTGTTCGTGACAAAGCAGTAGGCACTACAATCAGCTTAAGTTACAAATATGACTTCTAATCATTAAATAACCTTTCCAATAAAGGTCAACCAGTCAAAAGATTAGTTGACCTTATCATTTAGTTTGGCTAAGTTGATAGAGTCAGTCCTATCAACGTAGCCAGCATTATGTTTAAAGCATCTACATTTTTCCTATTAATTTTTGCTCTCTTAGTTGCTTCAATCCCTTCTTTTGCCGATGATCAAAAAACAAAGCAAGTTGTTGATCAAATATCTAAGATGTATATCTCCTCAATGGTTTTTTTATTTAAGCAGCAATGGTTAATTAATCAAAAAGGTGGTGATAAAAGTGAGCTTTTCAGTACAAAATTTATTAATAATATAAAAGCAGCGTACGAAGAAAAGTATCAAGAGGATTTTCCTAAAGCAGAGCATAAAGCTCAAAAAATGTTGTTACAAGCTATGATTGAAGTGATGGAGGATAATAGACCCATATTAACCGATGCCGATATTGGCTTTAAAGGTGTTATTCCTGCCACTTTTGCGTCACAGTTAGGTCGAAAACTTGCTATTAAAGGAATGGGGCTAAAAATTAAGTTTACGCGTATGAAAGAAGGAATAAGAAATAAGGCAAATATTCCAGATGCATGGGAAAGTGCAATGATAGAAAAAATTATTGCTGCGCCTAAGATTTATTATGATGCGAACGCTATTGTTGATGGCAAAACTGTCTACCGACACTTCACTCCTCTACCTATGAAGTCTTATTGTCTTAACTGTCATGGTACGATGGCAGATAATCCTTTAAATAAAGGTAAAGATGAGGCACAGTGGACAAATATAGATATGACTGGCTTTGAAATGGAAAACTGGAAAATAACTGACTTTGCTGGTGGAATAAGTATATTAATGGAAAAGTCTAGTTTGAAGTAAGTGATAACTTTCAGTATTGGTAGTATAAGTTTATGATATATTTTCTTGTTTTTTTCTTATCATTTTCACTTAATGCAGCGACGATTAAAGTGGGCCTGGTTGATTATCCTCCGCACATAGATTTTAAAAAACCGCTAAATGACAGTAAATTATTTCATTATATTAACGATGTTTTTAAACGAGAAGACTTGCAAGTAGAATTTATTCAGTACCCTAATAAGCGCGGCTTACTTGAACTTAAAAAAGGTAATATCGACTTATTATTACCTTATGAAGAGCCAGAAGAATCGGTGAAGATTTTTTCAAGACCTTTATTTTATTCCGTCCCCGGCTTGTGTTTTACCAAAGATAAATTCATCCCTATCTTAAGTGCTTTGCGTCAATTTAAAGGATTAAGGGTTGCTATCCCACCAGGCGCGCCCGTGGTTTCTGTATTAAGAGATTCGGGGGCAATATTAGTGAATATGCAGGGTAGTGATATTATTAATCGTGGCATAGCGTTAACGCAATTTGGTCGTGTTGATGCGTTTTATCATCCTAGTCCATTAAAGGTTTATTACTCTGGTATAAAACGCTATAAGGAAGTTGCTTGCTCATTTTTTCATGGTTATGAAACAGGTGTTTTTATTGCAGCATCGCCAAAAATGACAGAGAAAAAGTTTAATTTACTCAACGATATTTTTAACAATGCTCTCGATAAGCTTTCTTATGAATATTATTTTGCTCGTTAGTATTTATAAGATATTAAAAGCTAAAACGTTAAACTAAAAGTCACGCCGCCATTTTTATTGGTGGTAAGGTTAATATGACCTCCATGGGCGATCATCACCTGTCGGCTTAATGCTAATCCGACTCCTGAACCTTCTTTTTTGGTAGTGAAAAATGGCACAAATACTTTAGCTGCAATTTCATCGCTAATTCCTTCTCCGTTATCTGATACCTCAATAACCGTACGTCCTCTTGAGTTTAAAAAAGCAGACAAAAGAATGTTTGCATCGACTACATTTGCGATTGCATGCTCAGCATTTTGCAGTAAATTAATGAGAATTTGTGCAGTCATATCAGGGTCTGCAAGAAAGTCGAGTTTAGCTGGCGAAATATTAATGGTTAAATTAATGTTTTTATCTTGCCAATTTTGTTCAACGAGTATTTTTACCTGTTCAAATAGGTTTGATAATTGAATACGTTTTTTATTGGGAGCAGGTAAGCGAGTTAAACGGCGGTAGCTACTAACAAACTGCATTAAGCCATCACTTCGGCGCGCGACGGTTTGCACTGCCCCAGTTATATCTTCAATATCTTCAATTAATTCACCATGTGAACTGATCTTTTCTTTTAAATCTTCAACCAGAGCCACAGCTGTTTTGGCCAATGAAGCTACGGGTGTAATACTGTTCATAATTTCATGAGTTAATACTCTGACAAGATCTTGCCACGCTTGTAATTGTGCAATGTCTAATTCACTTTGAATATCTTGTAGGCTATAAAGTCGTTCTTGTTGCTGGTTTACTCTTATTTCGGTTGTACCAATGAGCAATTGATGTTGAATGTCATCAATACGAATATTGAGTAATTGTTGTTCACCAAGAACAGCCTTTTTTAATTGATTTGAGAAGCCTTGATAAAATTTCTCTAAATCTTCGCTGCGGGTGATGGCATGTGTACCAAATAAACGTCGAGCGCTATTATTCCATAGCGTTACTTGGTCATTTTGATGGATACTCAATAGAGGCACTGGAACATGTTCTACTATCGCTTTTAAGTGCCTTAGTTCTGTTTGTTGGGCGTTTCTTGCTATTTGCAGATTATTAAGAATCTCACTGAACGCTGATCCTAATTCCTCAAAGCCGGCCCCTTCTTCTTTTAGGTCGAAGCGTTGTGAGAAATCTGCATGACGTGCCGCATCAAAAAAACGTACTAACTCAGCATTTGTTTTTGCCACAAAGCGTATCAGTTCTGTTAGCTGAAATATCAGTACAGCAGCAAGTAAAATGCTGGTTGCGTGATAACCTGGGGCAGAAATAACCTGTGTTAAAGTTACCAGTGTCAACATGGCGAGTATGGTACGAACAATAATATGTAATGAAAACTTTTTAAATCCCATGTTTTTCCATCCTGCGATATAATGCGGCTCGAGTTAAGCCTAATGCTTTAGCCGTATGACTGATGTTATAACAATGTTTTTTCAGAGCAGTGCTAATTGTTTGTTTCTCAATGATTTCTAAGTTCAATTCACTTTCAATAGCCGGCTGGTTTTCAATGATTGGCGCGCTAGTTACGACATCTTCTATTGGCGAAATTGTAGGCAGGACTGTTTCTAACTGAAAGTCATGTTTATTAAGTTGTGGTGTTTGGCTTAAAATAATAGCCCGCTCAATAGCGTGGCGTAGTTCACGAATATTACCTGGCCAAGTATAAGTTCTGATTGCTAACAGGGCATCGTCATCTAACGTTTTTATTGGTTTATGGTATTTTTTACTATAAAAATTAATGTAATGTAAAGCAATAGGCTCAATATCATCAACACGATTTTTAAGTGAAGGGAGGTTAACTTCAACGGTGTTTAAACGAAACAATAAATCTTGCCTAAACCGTTCTTCATGCTTTAATCCTTGCTTAGCAATATTGGTAGCTGAAATGACTCTTACATCAAAAGATATAGCTTCATTTTCTCCTAAGGGGGTAACTTTTCGTTGCTCCAATACCGTTAGCAATTTAGCTTGTAAATGTAGCGGTAAATTTCCAATTTCATCAAGAAATAGTGTGCCACCGTCTGCCGCTTTTAATAGACCTACACGGTCTTGTTGAGCTCCTGTAAAAGCCCCTTTTTTGTGACCAAAAATTTCACTTTCAAATAAGCTTTCAGCAATAGCACCAAGATCTACTGACATGAAAATCCTATTGGTACGCATACTTTGTTGATGTATAGCTCGGGCAACGAGCTCTTTACCTGTACCATTTTCACCCAAAATAAGTACATTTGCATCTGTAGGTGCACATCGTGAAATAATAGATTGCACTTGTTGCATTTTTGTTGATGAGCCAATCATTTCTTGTGTATTGGATAGGTTACTTGCTTGCACGAGTACTTGGTTTTTTTCTCTTAACTCTTGAGCTTCAGAACGTGACTTACCCAATAATACGGCTGTTGACAACGTTGCAATAACCTTTTCATTTTGCCAAGGTTTGGCGATAAAGTCCGTTGCCCCTAATTTCATCGCTTCTACGGCAACATCAACACCACCATGTGCTGTGATCATAATGATGACGCTGTCGGGTTTTATCGATAATATTTTCTTTAACCAATAAAAGCCTTGAGCACCAGAGCTTTCACCCGGACCAAAATTCATGTCGAGTAATATGGCATCAAAGTTTTGACCGCTTAAAAAGTCTGGAATATGTTCAGGTACATTACAAGTACTTACCGAGGTAAACTCTCGTTTGAGTAACAACTTACCGGCGATGAGTATGTCTTCATCGTCATCAACAATTAATATTCTGCCTTCTTTTTTCACTGATATAGCGTCCTAGTTTATGTAAAGGTGCTCTTTTTTATGTTCATTAACGTACACCTAGTGTTCATTAACGTACAGTTATTTTTAAGTTAATGATAAGAGATATTAACAATTGCTTTAAAAACAATTGGTTATGTTGTGGAATGTTTATTGTATTAACAACTCTATTAGATGAGTACCAATAGTGCATTTTGGAGTAGCAAAGTCTTATGAGTAACAATACAAATAAGTTAAATGAAGTTAAGTCTGGAAATGTATCTGCAGTTTCTGGTTCTGGTATGGATAGACAAGTAAAGCAGACAACCAGTCCATTGAAAAAATGGTTAAGTATTACCGGCGTTATCTTAGTTATTGGTATTGGTGGTGTTTCTTTATTTAATAAAACCTCTGAAAAAGCATTGTCTGTTGATAGTACCCGTCTTGTTATTTCAACGGTAACTTCAGGTGTATTTGAAGACTTTATTCCTGTTCGTGGTCGGGTAACACCGGCCAAAACAGTTTTTCTTGACGCTATAGAAGGTGGACGAGTAGAGCGTATTTTGGTTGAAGATGGCACAAGTTTGCAAACTGGTGATTTAATTGTTGAGTTATCAAATGCTTCTTTACAATTAAGTGTTTTAGGAAATGAGACCAGAGTCGCTGAACAATTGAATAATATGCGTTCCATTGAATTAAACCTTGAACAAAATAGGCTACAACATAAGAGTAATATTGTTGATATAAAACATCAGATTAAATTACTGACCCGACAAGTTGCTAGAGAAAAAGAACTGATCTCCACAGGGGCATTAACACAATCTCAATTTGATGATTCCGCCGATACACTGCAATGGTATAAAGATAGATTGGCTTTAACGTTAGAAAGCCAAGCGTCTGATGCAAATATGCAAGGAGAACAATTAGCCTTTCTAAAAGATACCAGTACACGTTTGGAAAGTAACTTAGCTATATCTCGTCAAAATTTAGACAATATGAAAGTAAAAGCGCCGGTTGCGGGCAAGCTTTCTGGTTTTAATGTTGAAGTAGGCCAAAGCATAGGAAGAGGCGAGCGTTTGGGGCAAATAGATACGCCCAACGATTATAAATTAACGGCATTTATTGATGAATTTTATTTGGGGCGTGTTGATATCGGTCAACAGGCACATTATCAATCGTATGGTTTAGTTATTTCAAAAATTTACCCTCAAGTGCAAAACGGACAGTTTGAAATAGATTTTAAATTTGTTGATAAGCAGCCTACAGGTATACGTCGTGGACAAACGATCCAAACAAAATTGACTTTAGGTGATGCGAGCAAAGCTACCTTAATTCCCAATGGTGCTTTCTTTCAAGATACTGGCGGTAATTGGATTTTTGTAGTCACTAATGAAGGTCAAGAAGCTGTCAAAAGAAAAATTCGTTTAGGGCGTCGAAATAATCAATTTATCGAAGTTATTGAAGGCCTAGCTGTTGGCGAGCAAGTTATCACTAGTCCGTACAGTAACTATTTGGAAATGCAAAAACTTAATTTAAACCAATAAACTTAATCAATAAAACTAAACCAAAAGAATTAATAAATTAACTAATTAAAAACCGGAAAAGGAAAATAATATGCTGAAGTTACACAATATAACACGCGTTTACCAAACTGATGATGTTGAAACCTTGTCGTTAAATAATGTCAATATTGAAATTGCTAGAGGTGAATTTGTTGCCATTATGGGTCCTTCTGGTTGTGGTAAATCAACACTTTTAAATACGATAGGCATGTTGGATTCGCCTACAGAAGGGCAGTACATTTTTTCGGGTGAGAATGTAGAAGGGTATTCCGAAAAACAATTGTCTCAAATTCGAAAAAAGAATATAGGGTTTATTTTTCAAAATTTCAATTTGATTGATGAATTGACCGTGCAAGAAAATATAGAAATGGCGCTTATTTATCACAAAATACCTGCAGCAGAACGTAAAGCACGTGTTGAAAAAGTTATGGATAAAGTAGGCATTGCTCATCGCGCCAAACATATGCCAAGCCAACTTTCTGGTGGACAACAACAACGAGTAGCAGTAGCTAGAGCCGTTGTTGGTGATCAAGCGTTAATTTTAGCCGATGAACCAACAGGTAACCTAGATAGTGCCCATGGTCAAGAGGTGATGGAAATGTTGCAGAGCTTAAATAAAGAAGGGACCACTATTATTATGGTAACCCATAGTCCAGCTCATGCTGATTATGCTCGCCGTACCATTAATTTATTTGATGGCCATGTTGTTACTGAAGATGTACGAGCGGCTTCTTAACCATTAACTAAAAGCTAATGGCTATGATTTCGACTTCGCTTAAACTTTGTATTTAAAATGAGGACACTATTATGTTTCGCAATTACCTAATTACCGCATGGCGAAATATCATCAAAAACGGCATATTTTCCATAATTAATATTTCGGGTTTGGCAATTGGTTTGATGAGCTGTATTTTGATTTTGTTATTTGTACAAAATGAAACAGGTTACGATAATTGGTTAAAAGATAACGATCGTATCGCTCGAATGCACACATCTTATTCTATTCCAAATCAAGAACCTTTCGCAACGGTACGTTCGGCTGGCAGCATGATGCCAGCGATTCGTGATTATGCTAAAAATGAGATAGAAACCGGTGTACGTTTAATTCAATGGGGTACTACGGTTCGTCATAATGGCGCAGGGTTTAGTGAACAAGTGACAATGGTAGATAATAGTTTTTTCAATATTTTCGACTTACCTTTTGTTCATGGCTCTAAGGAGTCGTCTTTTAAAAAGCCTATGGATTTAGTGATCACTGAAGACCAAGCAATTAAGTATTTTGGTAAAACAGATGTTATCGGTGAAACGTTGACCTTTTGTTGTTTTGAAGGCAATGAAATTCCACTGCCGATCACAGGTGTTGTTAAAAAATTACCAGACTCTACACATTTAGGTATCAATATGATCGTCTATTTACAACCGACATTATTTGGTGAGAATGACGGTACTTTACATTCATGGACAAGCCTTAATGTTTATACCTATTTCAAAATGAATGAAGGGATTTCACTAGACCAACTTCAAGAGCGAATTACTTATTGGATGGATAACGAAAGCCCTTTGGTCGATATGCTTAAAGATATACTGGGTGAGAAAGCAAGCGGTAAGGCGGTTACAGACCTTGTACAGCAACGTGTGATGTTAGTGCCCGACTTACATCTTCATGCGAAAGAGCATGCTGGAAATCAGGGAGATTTAACGCCGATGGGGGATGATAAGATGATCAATACCTTTATTGTTGTTGCCGGATTAGTGTTACTTATTGCTTGTATTAACTTTATGAATTTGTCGACAGCTAAAGCGAGCAAAAGAGCACGTGAAGTCGCTATGCGTAAAGTACTAGGCGCGAGTCGACTACAAGTTGCTATTCAATTTTTGGGTGAAGCTATCGCTTTAGTGATGTTGTCACTACTATTTTCATTAGTTGCAGTCGAACTTGTTTTACCTTTTTACAATGATGTTTTAGGAACAAATCTTGAATTAAAATTATTTGATGACCCACAGTTATTGTTTTCATTAATAGGCATTGCTATGGCTGTTGGTTTTGGCGCAGGGCTTTACCCCGCATTATATTTATCACGTTTTCAGCCAGGACATATTTTAAAATCAAGCAAAGGAGCGGAGTCTTCTAGCTCAACCAAGTTACGTTCTATACTTGTTGTTTTTCAATTTGCGACTTCCATTACATTAGTGATTGCTACATTAGTCGTTTATGGACAAACGGTATTTTCTAATAACATCGATGTAGGCTATCAAAGTGATAATAAGATGGTACTTAGAATTGGTGCGGCTGGTGATAAACTCGAGAGTTTAAAACAGCAGTTATTGACGTTACCTGAAATTAATGCTGTATCTTTTTCTTCAGAATCTCCAACACAAGATAATGAAAATAATAATAATTTCAAGCTATTAGAGTCAATAGGAGAGGGAGGGGCGAATCAAGCGATGTTATTTAACCTTCATAATATGGCCTATGGTTTTTTTGAAGACTACGGTGTTAAACCTATTGCTGGACGGTTATTTGATGAAGCATATGGCTCAGATAAAATTATTCGAATAGAAGAAGGCGATAAAGATAAAGTAGGTCGTGCAAGTGCAATATTAAATGGCTCGGCGATAAAGAAATTTGGTTTTAAAAGTGCGGAGCAAGCGATTGGTAAAACACTAGAAACAAGTACTGCGGGTGGTTTACAACATTTGACTATCGTTGGCGTTATTCCTGATATTTATTTCCGCTCTATTAAATACGGTATTCGCGCCACTGTTTACACTTTTAATCCTGATCGTCTTCGTGTCGCTAATATTTCTTTTTCAACAACAGATGTACCTAGCCTTATTACTAAGGTTGAAAATGTATGGAAAGAAAATGTGCCAATGCAGCCTATTAACCTACAGTTTTTGAGTGAAATGATGAAAGCACAATATAGTGATGAAATGACCACGGCACAGCTGTTCTTGGTCTTTTCAGGACTAGCTATTATCATCGCTTGTTTAGGTCTATATGGTTTATCAGCCTTTACTGTTGAGAGACGCACCAAAGAAATAGGTATACGTAAAGTCATGGGGGCAGAGATTCTTGATATTGTGCGTTTATTGGTTTGGCAGTTTTCAAAACCTGTTGTTATTGCCAATCTCATTGCTTGGCCGATTGCCGTATATATGATGTTAACTTGGCTAGAATCATTCCCTTATCGTATCAACTTGATTTGGTTGGTACCCATTTGTTTAGGTGTTGGCTTCTTATCATTAATTATTGCTTGGTCAACTGTAGGGGGAAATGCCGCAAAAGTAGCACGAAGAAACCCTATTAATGCGTTGAAATATGAATAAATGGGATAGGCTTGGTACAATAATCTCGTGTTATTGTACCAAGCATTAATAAGCTATTTGATGATATATTTATCAATAAAGCTTGCTTAATCGCATCAGGACTAAGACATGAATGTCGCAGGAACTGAGTATAGGGTGTTAGCTTACATTCGTTGCAGGCTTTAGTTTGATAATATCACCAGAAAAATAATCATTAGATTATTTTTTGATTGGCTTTTAGTAATAATGGACAAAACTTATATAAAGTTAAAAACTTGAGTATATTTTAACAAAAGATTAAAACTGCTTAACATACTCAAGTTTCATCTACTTCATAGTTATGAACTAACTTTGGCGTAGTCCTTCACTTGGCTCTACTTTTATTATCTTACTGCTTGGGATGTAGGTTGCGACTAAAACCATTATCATAATGAATGTCGGGATACCCATAAGCCCAATAAGATAACTATTACCAGCGACAACCAGCGACTCTGTTAGTTGACTGACAACCCAAAGTGATAGCGATATGCCAAAACCAAGACCGAGCAGTAATTGTACACCAGCTTGCTTTAAAAAAAGTTTGACGATTTGGCTGTCTCGAGAGCCCAATGCCCGTCGTGTAGCTATCTCCTGACTTCGCAGGGTTATACTGTTGGCAGCAACGGCATAAATACCACTAGCTGCTAAAAACAAAGCGATCAGACCACACCATAAAAAGATTTTGTTAACGGCATTTACCAATAACATTGGTTGCTCTATCAGATTGTTATAACTTTGCAGATGATAAATAGTAGCATCTGCATTCATTTCATTGAGCGTTTGCTGTAACGCGGTTTTAGCTTGTGACTCAGCCCCTGAGTAATGAATAACAATATTTACGCCCCATTGATATGTGTCCATCAGACCATAACCAGTATGCTGAGCACTGGTAGATTGCATCGTCGAGCCATGAACGCTGTCAGAAACTATGCCGATAATTATGCGCCACTCCGTTTGCCAACCTTCACCGTTTACTGAACGAACGCGCTGACCAACGGCATCACCATTAGGAAATAATTCTCTGGCCATCGCGGCATTGATCACCACAGGCAGCTCGGCATTGCTAAGTTCACTATTGTCAGTATCTCTAAAGTTAAAGTTACGACCTTCAATTAACTTCATACCAACGGTATGCCAAGCATCACGACTAACCACCTCGAAATTCCACATTGGATTTTCGTTAAACACAGCGGCGGCTTTGCCTTGGATTTCAAAGTGAGAGCTACCACCACCAGTACCAGGCAAACTGCTGAAATAAGCAACACCATCAATATTTGGTAGCTTTTCCAGTTCGTCCTTTAACTGATAATAAAAGTCACTTCGTTTCTTTCTTGCTTCAGGTGCACCATTATTCCAGGGATAACTACCCCAAGCTAATCGTACTGCGGCTGTTATCCTGTTATCTGTATCGACACCATAATCGGCATTTTTCGCCGAATAACTGGTACTGAGTAGCATAGTAGCAACTACTAATACCACGCAGGATAAAGCAATTTCAGTCACCACTAATACTTTATTTGCACGACCTGCCTTTTTTCCTAAGGCACCGCGGGTTCCATCTCTTAACACACCATTCAAATCACCCTGTAGCGCGCGCCAAGCAGGAATAAACCCGGTCAATAAAATCATAAAGAAAACGGTGATCATTAGCACTATAATCGCATCTTTTTCTAAACTAAGCTTCCACCAAAAAGGTCTTTCACCATTAATTGCGAATATTTGCTCAAATACGCCATTGGTGGTATCAACGGCCCAGCTGGCGAGAAAAAATGCCAGCAGACCACCTAGACAACAAATAAATATACTTTCCCATAACATTTGCAATATTAGTCGTTTTCTCGGTATGCCTAATGCAATGCGTATTGCTATTTCTTTTATACGCTCATTGACCCGGGCCAAGAGTAAATTGCCGACATTAATGCAAGTCAACAGCAAGATCAGAAGTACCACGATAAGCATGGCAACAAACACTGAATAGTGATGAAATACAGCGTCATCGGTCAATTTAAAGGGAAAAGCTCTTATATATCCCCCAGGAGAGTCTGCTCGCCAGGCAAGTTCCTGTGGTAAAGTTTGAAAATTTCGTTGCAATATGCCTTTCAGCTCTTGTTGGAACTGTGATAATGAGACGTCCTGTTTTAAACGTCCTACAGCCCTTAGAGTTTGATTTTCGCTTGAAGGCCGAGTTGGGCTTACAAAGTCTGTGGGTAAGCTTAACCAAACCTGAGTAAAAGAAGGAAAGGAAAAACCTTCAGGCATTACACCTATCACACGCTCTGGTTCGGCCTCTACCTCCACGATAGTGCCGATAATATTCATGTCGCCAGCAAACTGGTTCTTCCATACGTCGTAACTTAGTACAATGACGGATTCTGCCCCAACGTCTTGATCTTGTGGGTTAAACCCCCGTCCTAAAATGGGCTGAACACCGAGTACTTCAAACAGGTTCCATTGAGTATGACTTCGATGGACTATTCTTGAACCCGATTCATTGCCCGGAGCGTTTATTGCCATGATTCCAGTTATGTACATGCTCATACCCTGCAACAGCTCGGTTTCTGCATTTATCTGATTCAGATGGTAGGGGTCAGCTCGTAGCCCGGTACCATGGGCTTCTTTAAATTCACCTTCAATGGCGACTATTGAGGTATCCTCATTCAATGTGAGCGGCTTAAAAATTAGTTGGTTAAGTAAAGAGTATGTATATAAGGTAAGGGCTAGGCCGATGGCGACAATCAGCACAGAGGTCATAGTAAAAGCAGGTTTTTTTAGTAATAGTCTGACCGTGTATTTTATATCAATCCAAAAAGACATATTTGTTCCTTAACTATATTTAAACAGCAATAGCTGATGAGGCTATAATTACCGAATCTGTGGAGGGGCTAGTAACTAAAGTGTCTGAAATTATTTGACCATCAAACACTTCGATTATTCGCTGACTACGAGCCGCCGAAGCAGGATCATGAGTCACCATACAGATAGTAGCGCCATCTTGATGTAATTCATCAAGTAGCGTCATTACTGCCTCGGCATTTTTAGAATCTAAATTCCCGGTAGGTTCATCGGCAAGAATAATGGCAGGTTTGCCAGCAATAGCACGGGCAACGGCAACCCTTTGTTGTTGTCCACCAGAAAGCTGAGAAGGGTAGTGATTGGCACGGTGAACCAAATCAACTTTCTCCAACGATAAATGCACCATATTTTGGCGCTGATTTTTGTTTATATCTGTCCTGTAAGTCAGCGGTAATTCAATATTTTCTGCCACGGTTAAGTCACTAATCAAATTAAACGACTGAAAGATGAAGCCAATTTCTTTATTTCTTATTCTGGCTCGTTCATCCCGATTAATGTTTGAGGCATTGTGTCCAGCCAGCTGATATAGACCATTTGTTGGCGTGTCTAGTAGTCCCAGTAAAGACAACAGGGTAGATTTACCACAGCCGGAAGGCCCGGTAATGGCTAGGTATTCTCCTTTTGTTATGGTCAAGTTGATATTGTGCAGTGCTTTGGTTTCGACTTCGTCGCTGATAAATACCTTATTAAGACCTTTTAGTTCGACTAATTCCGACTTCGTAGCCGGTTTCTTAGTCTCGTTTGGGGCCGTTTTGTTATTGGTTATTTGTTCCATGGCATCCTCCTTGGGATATGCTAATGAGTTATGCTAATTTGTTGATGTTGTTCCCAGCTAGTACTGTCTGAAACTATGATGCTTTCACCTTCAACTAAGCCCTGTTCAATTTGGATGTATTGACTAGACATATGGCCAAATTTCACTTGGTGCTTCTTGGCGTTACTGCTTTCATTGTTGATGAGATAAATGCTGGATTGACTAAAACTATTGGCAAACATTGGACGTTTAACAAACAGCGTATCGGCTATTGTGGCTATTTCAATGACACCATCTACAGTCAGCTCTGGGCGAACTTCTTTGGGTAAAACACCAAGGAGTTCAACATCAATTTGTACTGAACTGTTATTCACAGCAGGATCAATGCGTTGCACTATTCCTGGTATTTTACTGCTGCGGGTATCTAAGATAACGCTTTGGCCAACGACAACGTCTTTAATTTGTTTTTCTGGGATCCTAAGTTCTGCAATAAAGCGATCGCTTCTGGCAAGCATGGCGAGGTTGGTGCCAGCATCGACTTGTTGGCCCAACTCCATTGGCATTTCTTGCACTATGCTGTCCATCGTCGCCTTGACATGCAAACTGGCTACTTGTTGTTGAATGCGTTCAACACTTTTACGCATACTGTTTAATCTAGCTTCACTTGCTTTAAGTTGAGCGTTGAGATTTTCCTGCCTTTTATCTAAACGTCGTTGTTCAAGGTCCCAGCGTTGCTTAAATTGTGTGACATCAATTTTTATTTCTTCATGATCGATTTTTGATACGGCGACGATACCTTGACCTAATAGTTCTTCCTGGGCATTTAAGGTTAACAACGCTCTTTCGTGATTAAGTTTTTCATTAATAACCGCAATTTCCTGATCTAATAAACCAGACTCTAAGGAAACTTTCCCAGCCTGAGTTTCTGCTTCCAATGCCTGAAGCTCCCATTGGGCTTCAGTTAACTGTTGTTGTAATTGAGGATTGCTCAGTTCAAGTAACAAGTCACCTTTGTTTACTTTTGCTCCCGCTTTTTTTAATATCCGCTCAATACGTCCCGGTATATTCGTGGCTATCCAGCGGATATCTTTGGGAACCAATACTCCGGTACCACGTACAGAAATATTTAGTTCACCACGCTCTACGGTAGCGATTAATAAGCTGTCTTTATTTGCTAGATATGAGGCACTGCTTTTGTTAAACAACAAGAGTGAAATCAATGTTAAAGCTAGCAATACACTGATTATTATCTGCATTTTTTTTGTTAGTTTTTTTTTATTATTGGGTCGAACTATATCCATAATTTACTCGATATTTTAATGTTTATGCTCGTTACTGGCTGATGAATTTGAGCTTATTTAATTTGGCTAGCGTTAATATAAAAAACTGTTTAACGTTAAAATAGACATATTAAGTAAAAATGGGCAGGCAGAAATTTTACAAAAGTTTACATTCGATTTTGTCGAATTTTAGATTGGACTTGCCGTGAATAGGTGTATGTATAGGTATATTTTAAAGTTTTAAGTACGGTAAATTATGAATTGATGGGGGTGACTGGAAAATAGCCAATGAATAATGCTGGATATACGCAGATTTTCATCTTTGACAATATTTTTATTTAGTGTGGTTAAAAAGCTCGACGAACATGTCGTTTGTTGTTTTATTCCGCGTAATTTAATTGCAAACAAATTGGCTTGGCTTTTCCATGGAATTTCCCGTTATTTTCAAAAGGAATCAATTGCCTGCTAATTATTTATACAGACTGAATCGAGATTCATTAACAAAGGAAAAACCATTTGCAACCACGAACTCGATTCGTCCAAGCTAACATACTGTCTTAATTACATCATATTAGCGTCATACATCTTATTCATGATTTCAGGCGAAATATTGTTATTACTGTGGTAACCAACAATCCTGTTGAAATTAAGTTTCTTATTTCGGACAAAATCAATAAAGGTTTTAGTGTAGTTTGGTAATACTTTAGCAATGGTATTATCGAAAGCAACCTCAAGAAAGTCTGCTTGATAAATGATATTGCTGTCTTTGAAATGAACAAAGCTTTGTCGTTTAGAATGGGAGTTTTCCAATACATAAAAGCTTACGCCATCGAGCTGTTGATTATGGTGAATCGTTCTGAATTTGAATGTAGCAATATCCTTAGTAAAATAAGGATAAGCTTTAATGGCTGAGATACTATACGCATCGGCATAGATCACAACCCCTCGTTTAGCATAGGCCGGCAGACCATCAATATGGTCATCGTGCGGATGAGTTACGTAAACAGAGGTGATTTTTTTGTTAGGAAATTGACTAAGGATAAGATTGATGGTCTTTTCAGCCAGTTCAGGACTATCAGAAGCACCAAAAACCATAATTTCGTCATCTTTTACTTTAAATAAACTATTTCGCCTAGCAGAAGCGTTGGTAACAAGATATAGATCCTGTGCGATTTCAATTGAGAGCAGGGCTCTATTACTTTTAGGAATAATTGGGCCATATTCTTTTGGAACCTGAAATTTAGCTGGGGCAATTTCTTCTATGATATCCAAACGCTCAATGCGTTTTATAAAACGTGGTATCGTTTCACCATCATAATATTTGGTTATGGAGCGGGCAAAGGTTAAGCCATTTGTGGTTTGGTAGTCGTCATAGACACTGATACGATCTCTTGATTTGTTTTCAATTGACACCAGTTGCAACGGAGTATCGCTAAACATATATTCGATGACTTTGTTATCAGCAGTTGTGTGTGTAAGTGTTGTTTCTGTGGATGTTTTATTTTGGTGAAGTTTAATGTGAGCTGCGATATCATTTTCTTCAAGCAAAGGTTTTACAGCGAGAAAATCTATATTCATTAAATAGATATTTTTTAATCTTTCAAAACTATCCATGCCTTGCTTTACAATGCGTTTTCCATAAGGAATACCATTCTTTTCATAGCGGAAGCTTGCTTCACCATTGTGGAAATGAACCTCGTCATATATCAGCCCGCCAGTAAAGTGATGTGTCACATTTTCAACATACTGCTTTTTATCAAGGTCGAATTCCGTTACCTTGTATGCCGCCCATCTGTTTGGAGTCTGATAGTCCCATGCTTGATAGGGACTTCCTTGTAAGTAGCTCTGAGTCAATGAAAAAGCTTTCACTGGTGGTATTTTTTGATAATGTGTTTTGAGTCTAGCGATAAAATCTTGAGATTCTTCTGCCCAAGCCGCTGGTATCGTGAATGTGAATAATGTCATGCAAGTAAATGCAAAGGTGAGTGAATATCCTGTTAGGCCTGTTTTCATAGGTAACTCCATTTTGTGAGTATACTTTTCACTGGTTATTTGTTTGTGTTGTAGGTTGGGGATAATATAGAGCGTGGTTTGACACCAAAACAGGCAGCTTAAGTAAAAATGTGCAGGTTGAAATTTTACAAAAGTTTACATTCGATTTTGGCCCGTGTTGGTATAATGCTCTTGGCAAAAATCAATATAAACAATAAGGCAGTAATTTGAGTAATAAACCTAAACTTCTTATCGTAGAAGATGAACCTATTATTTTAATGGGGCTTACCGATCTATTTGTTTTTCATGGATATGAAGTTGAAAGTGAAAGTGATGGCGAAAAAGGTTTGTCTCGGGCATTGGATGGACAATATGCCTGTATTATTCTCGATGTAATGTTGCCTTCACTTAATGGCTTTGAAATCTGTAATGCGCTGCGGTTACATTCTCGAACCCAGCCTATTATGATGTTAACGGCAAAAAATTCAGAAGAAGATATTATTAACGGCCTGACACTTGGTGCAGATGACTATGTAGGTAAACCTTTTTCAACGTCTGAACTGGTCTTACGTGTCAATGCTTTGGTCAGACGTTCGGGTTGGACGGGGGCTGATAAGAGCATGGTTTTAAGCAACGAAGTTTCTATTTGCATGCAAACATTAATGGGGACCTCATACCATCAACAAACCAAATATACCCGTCGTGAAGTGGAAATTTTGGCTTATCTACAACGTCAACATAAACCCGTTTCCCGCGATGAGTTACTCAAGCAAGTATGGGGCTATAAAACAACCAGTGATATAGATACACGCACGGTAGATATACACATCGCTAAAATCCGTAAAAAAATAGAAATAGACCCCAAGTCTCCCAAGCATTTAGTCACCCATCGTGGTGAAGGGTATCAGTTGCATGTCAGCTAATATTCACTCTAATTTACTGTTTAATATATTTTTTAAGATTGTGAGTCTTCACTATGTTATTTTCAGATAAGCGTGTGCTTAATTATGCTCAGCGTTTACGTCGTTTACGTTATTTAGCGATAGGCTTTTTACTGTTTTTATTAATTCCCGCAAGCACACTGCTGTATTTTGGCTTTCAGCAAATAGCAAATAATTTACTTACTGAATATCAACGTGAATCAAGTAACCTAGTTGAAAAAATTAACAGGAAGTTATATAAGAAACTAACCTTTACCAATACGCTACCGGTGAATGCATTTGATTATTATCAACAAGTGTATAATCCGCTCACGAAGCAGTCGCAACAGGTGTTATCGCCTTTGTCTCAATTAGACCTTACCCAGTCTTATACTTCGCGACCCATTATGGGGCTAGTTGGCTACTTTCAATATAACAGCCAAGGAGATTTTAATAGTCCAATCTGGCCTTACGCTTTTTCTGACAAAAGTCTTTCTGGAGATAATGTAATCAAGGCAAAAGAACAGGTGTCAGACTTGGAATTAACCCCAGAATTACTTGCACGTAAAAATACAGCGTTTAAGGTATACCAGTTGTTGTCTAACTCTAAGGCTGTACAGCAAATGATCCTAGATGGGTTCAGTAAAAATAACGATTTTTTTGACGTTATTTTTGATATCCCTGACTATTTTATTTTTCATCGAGTAGCCTTAGTCGCAGATCAAAAGCGGTTGCAAGGGTATATAGTAAAGCGTAAACCTTACCTGCGTGAACTAATTATTGAACCCTTGGAATGGAGAAGTTTTAATAGCCCGATATTAGTTAAGGTCAGGGATGTTGAACATTCCGGTCAGACAGAGCTTTTTTTCTATGAAAATTTACCTGATGGTCAATCTAAAGTCAGTGAACCTTCACAAATAGATAGCCGTTATGAGCAGCAAGCTATTTATAATACTCAGTTGCAATGGCCGTATGGTGGTTATGCAATGGCGCTATCTACACATTCGTTACCTTTGACTCCGGCTATGGTCTATAGCGGCATATTTATTGTTATTTTGATAGCTGCGATATTATCTGCTTGTTATGGCTTTTATCGCCTAGGGGTCAAACAATTGGTATTGGCGGAACAAAGACTTAATTTTGTTTCTTCAGTTAGCCATGAGCTAAAAACGCCACTGACTTCAATTCAGATGTATTCACAAATGCTCAAAGAGGGCACCGTCATATCTACAACTCACCAGCAAAAATATTTCGAGTTTATTTATGGTGAAAGTGAACGTCTTACGCGGCTAATCAACAATATTTTGCAATTATCCACTCTTAGCCATCAGCAGCAAAATGTACAGCCTGAATATACGCCGCTGACGGTTTTAGTGGATATTATTCGTTCTAAAACATCATCGATTATTGATAAAAACAGTTTTCAACAAAATATGATAATGGAAATAGCCTACGCCGAGGATATGCTGGTATTGGTAGAGCAGGATGCATTTGCTCAAGTGATCATCAATATTACCGATAATGGTGTTAAGTTTTTTGACCAAGAAAAGATTAATGATCCCAGTCGACAAAAAATTGATTTTATATTTAGGCAACACCCCCAAAATAAGCATCTACTACAATTGGAAATAAGAGACTATGGTGAAGGTATAACCTTAGCGCAGGAAAGTAAGATTTTTGAGCTTTTTTATCGTGGTGGTAATGAGCTAACGCGGACTACCCAAGGAACGGGCATAGGACTGGCTTTGGTTAATGAGCTGGTATTGGCACAACAAGGAGAAGTTAAGGTTGAAAGAAGAGAGCCAGGACTAGCTTTGTTACTTTCATTTCATACGAGGGCGTGTTGATCTTTCGAGTATGGATTTTGTTCAACTCAGTAGATTCTGATCGCGGCACGAGAAAAGAAGCATAGTTTTTCTATGTAATAGACGAGTACAAGTTTTTTGCTCCAAGCAAAACTTAAGTACTTACATCCGTGTAAACAACAAAGAGCAGGATTTACTGAGTTGAATCCTTTGAACAGCAATTAATGAATATTGCTACTTCGTTATCAACTGTTTATGTGGAATAACCACACTGCATAGGTTCTGCCTTGTATAAATATTCATTAACGTTCTGCAAAAACAAACGCAAAAGGTCAATACGCCCTAAACATTGATAGCTAAAATTAAGATGGGGAGGGCATTCACTTGCTTCGATCAACTAAGCAATGTTTCGGAGCCAGATGACAGTGCCGCATTAAACCTAAGTATTAAATAAAACTCTGCATTGAATTATGTATGTAGTTTGTCAGTGCTCTGGGGGGGGTGACTGATAGCGATTAACAACCAGGCATTGGCAATAATTAAATTGCAGGCAGTACCGCATTTTCCCTAAAAATTAAAAATCAGGCCCAACGTATTGCAGATAAGATTAACACGGCTATAGAACAGGAGCAGTTGCATTTAGATTAATCCATTACATATTTCCTCTTTAATTTCACATTCATTTCACTCTAAATTACATACGATACCATCACGAAATTTTACGGTGGTACAACGTTATGTCTTGCTCAATTGAATTAAAAAGTGTTTCTCAATCATTTGGAAACCTTGCTTCTGAAAACACTGCTTCAACGATTACATTATTTGAAAATCTTGATTTATCAATAAACCAAGGACAATCATATGCCATAACGGGTCCTTCAGGTGCCGGTAAGTCGAGTTTACTTATGCTGCTTTCGGGGTTAGAAAAACCCACATCCGGTCAAGGTAACTTCATTAACAAAAATCACTGTTCACCCCTTGATAAATTACGCTCAGAAATTGGTTTTATTTTTCAACAGTTTCATTTGTTACCTGAGTTAACTGCTTTACATAATATTGCTTTGCCGTTGAAATTACGTGGTGATAAAGATGCGATTAAAAAGGCGGAAGAGTGGCTAGAAAAGATTGGTTTGTCTGATAGAGCTAATCATAAACCATCACAGTTAAGTGGCGGAGAGCAGCAACGAATTGCAATCGCTCGGGCGTTAGTATTTAACCCTAAGTTTATATTTGCCGATGAACCAACGGGTAATCTGGATCAGTACAACGCCAATGAAATATCTGATATTTTATTTACTTGCTGCCAAGAGAATAATGCAGGTTTAGTTATTGTTACTCACAGTGATGTACTTGCTAGTAAGGCGCAGAATATTTATTCATTGGCTAATGGTACCTTAACTAAAAAATTATCAATTAATGCCATCGATGAACAAAATGTTAAGCAGACAACACAAAATGCCACTAAAAACCTCTCAACGAAAGAAAAGCAGGTAGCATCATGTTAAACCACCATATGCAATTAGCTTGGCACTACTTTGTACAAGAATACAGTCAGCCGCATCAACAATTACTTCGTTGGGTGCAAGCCATTTTAATGGTTTTTATTGTCACATTATCCTTATCTAGTAATACCATTCAAAATTACTTGCAAGGGAATTTACAAAACCTGTTGGGGGCCGATGCGGTTTTAACTCAAAACGATAAATTAACCGATAAACAATTCACTTCATTGGCAGGTTTTAGTGAGAATGTAGTTAAGACATTACAAATTAATGCAACGTTAACATTTAATGGCAAATGGCAACGTTCAAAACTAAAAGCAGTAGGACGTGATTACCCCTTGCAAGGCGAACTACTCACTTCAACTTCACTGCAAGGCCAGACAGCAGTAACTATTGGAGGTCCTACATTAGGTAACATTTGGTTAGACAGCCGACTCTTTGCCAGTTTAATGCTTTCGCTAGGTGATGTAATTAACATAGGTGAACAAGCCTTTATTGTCTCAAAAGTGCTAGTTCATGAGCCTGATAGGCTGATGGAAGGACATACTGTTGCTATGAGAGCGATGGTAAATATTGCTGATATGGATAAATTAGCTTTTCCAACCGATCTTATTCAACATCGTTACCTTGTATCTGCGTCAAAGTCACAAATAGGGCAACTCATTGACTGGCAACAGACGCAACTCCCTGCGGCACAAATTCATCATAAACAAGGAGCCCATCCTTTAGCATTATTTTGGCAACGTACCGAAAATTTTTTGGGATTAGCCTCTATTATTTTGTTTTTTATGGCCGCTATCGCCATTGAACAAATTGCACAGGTTCATTTAAAAAAGGAACAGTATTTTTCAGCCATTTGCATGAGTTTAGGTGCTTCAAAAACGACAGGTTTACAGTTGTCAGTTTTTAAATGGTTAATTAATATATTGCTGTTATTACCTGTGGTAGCTATTGTTTCTGGTGTGTTTCATTGGTTTGTTGTTAGTTGGTTATCTGAAACTTTTGTCGAAATCACATGGGAAATAGATCTTTGGCTTACCGCTAAAACGATAGCAACTAGTATATTACTCTTTGCTGTTTTCCATGCTCCTATATGGCTAACATTGTGTCAAACATCAGTGGCTAAGTTATTTCATGAAAATCAAAAAAGCATTTCTTCAGGTTTAGTTAAACTATGTGCTTTGGTTGTGCTTGTTTTAGTTGCCGTTAAGTACTCAGATAATGGCTTATTAACCATGATGTTAGTAGGCAGTATTGCAATTACAGTTGTGTTAATGGCTGTTATTAGTTGGACGGTTTTGACTTTAGGCGAAAAAACAAGCCAACAATTTTCAGGACTTATTCCTTTTACACTGTTTATGATGAAACAGCGTTTATTAAGTAAAAGCACTCAAATTCTAGGGATAGGGCTAAGCACCTTTTTATTGTTGTTTACGCTGATGCTGTTAAAAGACTTAGGCGATACTATGGTTTCTTATCAAAGAACACATGATGGTAATGTGATGGTCTCACAAGCAAGTCAGCCACAAATGAAAGCGATAAATGAATGGTCTAAAGAACATCATATTAGTTTGCGTCAAACTAAACCTTATTTGTATGCCAAAGTCGTGAAAATTAATGAGCAAACACTGAGTCAATTTACCAAGAAGCCCAGTGATAGTTTAGCGACATTATCACGTTCTATTAGACTGCATTGGAGTCAAACGATCCCTGATAATAACAGCGTGGTTCAAGGGCAATGGTGGAAAAAAGATACTGAAAACTGGCAACAGATTTCCCTTGAAGAAGAAGTCATGACCGATTTAGGTTTATCTCTTGGAGATAATCTCACTTTCATTATTCACCAACAAAGCTTTACCTTCACAATTACAGCAAGTCATGTTTATAAACCGGGCGCGGGTTCTATTACCTTTTGGGTGCAAATGCCTCTCGCTGCCATTAATCATATCAATGCACCGCAATACAATATGGCAAGTTTAGAGCTTAATGACGAGCAATGGCCGTTACTCAGCCAATTGTGGAAAGATCATCCAACAATAAGAATGGTCTCCCTGCAGGAATTAACAAAACAATTTGATGATATCTTGGCAATGATCACCAAAGTTATTAGTGGTTTTGCGGTGATGATTATTTTACTCGCTGTTATTGTCATTTTGTCATCAATAAATGCACTTGAAAGTAAGGAAAAGAAAAAGAACAGTATCATTATGAGTTTTGGTTTTTTAAAGAAAACGTGTTTGCAATTAAACATTATTGAATGGTTAATTACGGCATTAATCATCGCAACGGGCGCGATTGCAGGCACTTACATTACAGGCATGTTAATTTATCAATCTCAGTTTTCACTGTCTTATCAACCTAATTTATTTATGTTGTTGATTACACTAACCATGATTTTGAGCACTGTAACATTATTAGGGGTATTTGCTAGCCGACATAGTTTAAAGAGCTCGGTGAAGCAATTGATGAATGACGTTTAAGAGGTTAATTTTTAAACCTAGATCGGAGGAAACTCCGGTTTACACATGTCGTTGGTATCAAGTGATAAAAGAGTACCATTAAGCTAAAGCAGTTTCACATATATTTCACGTTGTCTTTGTCACACTTGTTTCATACTAAAGATAAGAAAGAGAGAGATAAATGAATACTTTGAAACAACACTTAATGGTATTAATCACATTATTAATTACCGCATTACAAGTACAGGCGGAAATAAGTAGCAAAAAAATATTAATGGTAGTTAGTGGCAATGGTCAAGGTGAAGAGCAACCCGGTTATGAATTTGATGAGTTTTCAAAAGCCTATTCGGTTTTTAAAGATAATGGCATTGCCGTTGATATTGCCAGTCCACAAGGCGGTCAAGTGGAGGCGGATAAATACGACCCAAGTAAGTCTTACAATGCAAAAGTATTAGTTGATGAAGCTATTATGGAAAAACTTAATAATACGCTTGCGACTCACTCATTAGATGCAAAAGCTTATGATGCTGTTTTTGTTGTCGGCGGGAAAGGTGCGATGTTTGATTTACCTAAAGATGAGGCGTTACAAAAGCTTATTGCACAGATATATCAACAACAAGGCAGTGTTGCTGCGGTTTGTCATGGTCCAGCGGCTTTAGTTAATGTGAAACTAAAAGATGGCAGTTATTTGGTTGCCAATAAAGCAATAAACAGTTTTACTAACCAAGAAGAAAAGTTATTTGGTCAAAAGTGGATAAACGATTTTGAATTTATGCTTGAAGATAGATTGAGTGAACGTGGCGCTAATTTTCAATCAAGCGAAATCATGTTAAGCCATGTTGCTATTGATGGGCGTTTAATCACGGGACAAAATCCGACTTCAACAGTAGCTGTCGCAACCGCTTTGGTTAAGAGTTTAGGTTTAATTCCTGTAAAAGTGGAACTAGAATTAGAAGATAAAACCATGGCTGTAGTCGCTAGGTTTATAGCGGGTGACAAATCAGCAATTAAAACTCTTACCAATAATCATGAGCAATACTATATCCCTTTAGTTGGAATGTACGGCTACTATTTCCTAAAAGTAGCAGATACTACACTTGATTTTGAACAATCTTTGGCGCTGATGATGGTAGCTCAAAAAGAACTTAATAGCGCCAATCTCGATATGAAAATAGCCAAAACGCAATCAAGATTAGGGCAAACAGCTAATGCAAAAGCCACGTTGAATCAGTTGATTACTGCAAAACCTGATTTCAAACCTGCACAAGATATGTTAAAAACGTTGTAATATAAACAGTCCTTAATCGTTTTAACAAACAAAATATTAAGGACATTTACCTGTAGCTTTGTTTAACTTTTATTTTGGACTCAACTATAGGTTAATTTTAATAGTAAACGGCTAAAACAGTGCGATGAAGCTATTCTACTTTGTCATCTGTAATGATTAGACAAAAAGTTAGAGATAGCCGTTTGGATTCAATTGAAAAATTGATGTGTTGTTGCGTAATAATTATTAGAATAACCAGACACTAAATTGCGTAAATTAATTGCCATCATTTTTCAAATGAAACAGTGCTATAAAATACCAAAAAACAATTTTAGAGAAATGCTATGAACAATCAATCTTTATATATTCTAGTTGTTGAAGACCAGCAAAGCATCGCTCAAAATATTGCTGACTACATGGAATATAAAGGTCACGTATTAGATTTTGCTAGCCAAGGTGAGCAAGGATTAAAACTGGCGTTAACTAATCATTATGATTTAGTCATTCTCGATTTAAATCTACCGGTAATGGATGGACTGGAAGTCTGCAGTCAACTACGTAAACAAGCTAATCATCACGTACCCATTATCATGCTTACTGCAAGAGATAGTATCGATGATAAAATTTCTGGTTTTACACATGGTGCGGACGATTATTTAACTAAACCTTTTTCTTTGGAAGAACTAGAGTTTCGCTGTTTTGCTTTATCAAGAAGGCATTTATTGCAAACCAATCATATTTTGACATTTGATCAGCTCATTATTGATAGAAAAAAACAACAAGTCACACGTGCAGGGAAAAAACTCGAGTTACATAGTATGGGGTATCGTATTCTTAGCATCTTGGCGGAGGCCTATCCGCAAGTGGTTAGTCGGTCAAAGTTATCTCAAAAGCTTTGGGGAGATGAGCCGACAGAATCCGATGCACTTAGGTCTCATATCTATCAGTTGCGTAATATGTTAGATAAGCCTTTTGATTATCCTATGATAAAAACGATGCATGGCATTGGCTTCCTGTTAAATGTAGAAAGTAATGTAAATAGCGATGTAAAAAACGATGACAATTAGTAATAGCAATAAACAGTCACAAGAAGATAACCAAGAGCCGCAAGGGAAGTTTTACAGTTTAAGCAGCAAAATTGTCAGACAGTTCTGTATCTTTACCCTGATAATATCTGCAATTTGGGGGATAATTTGCTTCAACTTAATGTACATCATTGAAGATGAGTTTATTGAACGAGAAGTCAGAGAAGAAGCACAATATTTACAACAAGGTTATGACGAAAATAAACAATGGCCAGACTCCCGCGTCAGCTATATGACATTATATTTCTCAATAAACACCTTACCTGAAGATATTAAACAGCGATATATTAGCGAACCCAAAAGAAAAGAATTTTCAGGAGAAAATGGTAGGCATTATCATTTATTAGTATTACCAAAGGCAGAAAATATTTACCTTGTTGCAGAAGTCAGTGAAATGTTATTAGTTAGACCAATTACTGAAGCTGTATTAAAAATAATGCTAATTTCAGGCTTTATACTGGTCTTGTTTGCTTTTGTAATTGCGTGGCAGTTAGGCAGAAAAACCGCCATGCCATTGAAGCAATTGGCTGACTTAGTTAACGGTGTGGCTCCTGAAAATATACCTGATAAGTTCGCTGGACAATTTCCAAATAATGAAATAGGAATTTTGGCACAAACCTTAGAAAGTGCCATGACAAGAATTAATCAGAGCCTGCTTAGAGAGAAGTGCTTTACTCGTGATGTTAGCCATGAACTCAGAACACCTGTTGCTATTATTAAAAATGCCGTAGAGGTATATCGTAATCAACATTCAGCTGATGAAAATAATCCCGTTATCAGTCGTATATCTCAAGCAAGTACACAAATGGAACAAACAGTAACCACTCTGCTTGCTCTCGCAAGGGAAGAGCATATTGAGGCAGGCAAAAAACACATTAAAATATTGCCATTAATTGAGCAATCGATTATTGACCAGAATCACCTTATTAATAATAAACCGATAGATGTGGAGGTCAATGACAATTGTGATGTAGAAGTATACGCACAGTCTGGAATGTTAACAGTTTTACTAGACAATTTAATTGGCAATGCCTTTCAATATACTCAACAAGGACGAGTGACTATTGAGATGGAAAATAACACACTTATTGTCGCTGATACGGGACCTGGAATTGATCCCAGTATTTCAGATAAAATAACCGAACCCGCAGTTAAAGGTAAACAAAGCACGGGGTATGGTTTTGGTTTATCTATCGTAAAACGTTTATGCGAACATCAAGGCTGGTTATTAATATTTTCAAGAGAGCAGGGCACTAAAATCTCTATCACTTTGAAGTAATTAAAGAGAATATACGTCAATCAAATAGGTGCCTTGACCATGACAGTTGATTCTCATTGAATGTTATGTAATTAATCAAATGGGAATTATTAATAACTTATCTGAGTAGCTATACAATACTAACTAGTAGGATTGTTTTTAGAGAAAAATTCAACCCTGTTTCAATAGCTTATCTAGTTAAAAGAAATAACACACATGGGCAGGAAGCACTAAAGGTTCGCTCAAAGGAAAACGGAGTCGTGGTAAATGAGATGAAAGTATCTCAGATTTCAATACACCAGTTGTTGCAGGGGGATTCGTACAAATTTACATTTTTTTTATCCATCGACATAACTTTTGTAAAGCATCCTCTTTCAGTCTGCTTTGCTTTACACATAAATAATAATTTAATCCGGTGTTTAGTGGAGGGGAAGAATCTAGAGTAATTAATTGGCCAGACTCCAATTCATCTTTTATAAACCAACTGTTGCACAAGCTAACACCCAACCCCTTAATTGTAGCCTCTATCGCTAATATTTGATGACTAAAATAACGAAATTTCATGGTTGATAATGGAGGCAAGGTTAACTCTGTAGCACTCGCCCAGCCTAGCCAATCGGCTCCTAACGGATCATTTTGATTTGTTATAATAGGAAGTTTCCACAGCTCAGGCTCTAATATATTAGGAGCTATTCCCTCTAAAATGTCTGGATGACAAACAGGAACAAAACTTTCGTCAAGTATTAGCGTTGATTCATAACCACGTTTTGAGGGATTACTCGTTATAAATATATCAGCTGTTCTATCGCTTAATTCTGGATCTGATGACATCATGATGATTTGCAGATCTATTTCTGGATACAGTTTGTAAAACTCGCTCATATTTTTTATCAAACATTTTTGCGCAAAAGCACCAAAGACAGCTAGACGAATAGTCGTGGTTTTCTCGCCCACAACGTTGCTGGTTGCAGACGCTACTAAATTAAAGGCAGCCTGAATTTCTTGATTATATTGGTTACCTAATTGTGACAGTTTAATGTCACGACCATTACGGATAAATAACGCCTCACCAAGAAAAGTCTCTAACTCCTTTATTTGGTGACTGACTGCACTTGGAGTGACATATAGTTCGTCTGCAGCTCTAGTAAAGCTCAGTTTTCTGGCTGCTGCGTCAAAAACCTGTAAAGCGCGAAAAGGTGGTAATCTACGATTTGTCATTAATAAGAAATCTCCTGTCTTGAAATAATAACCATCCACTTAATTCAAGCACATCACTAGAAGGAATGTTTACCGGTGTTTATATGTTAATAAGTTCGTGAAGAAGAGATGATTAGCTGTCCAAGCAGTTGATAGAATAACTCCCTCTTTTTAACTATGCCACTACATAAACCTATTTGATACAGACAAAAGAGACTAATATCCATTTTAGTCAAAGCATAGAGTTATTGAATGGGAAAAGGTTAAGTTGGCCTGTTCTCTGTTTAAGTTATGGAGAAAAATCTATCACGTTCGTATGACTATCGTAAACCTTCTTCCATTATGCTTTCTTACGTTAATATTTCTCCCTTAGCATAAACAGAACACACATTTAAATTGTCTTCACTTAACAAGTTGAGGTCCGCATCTCTATTAACCTGAATTCGGCCCTTGTGATTTAATCCTAATATGTTTGCAGGTGATTTGGTAATACTTGCCAACGCATTTTCTATTGATACCCCGTATTGCAGCACAGCTTTAACCATTGATTGGTGTAGACTAGTTACGCGTCCTACCTGTAAATCAATTAGGTTTCCTTGTAAATCAAAAACCGGTAAACTCGCATTGCCATCAGAACTCATTGTTAATTGATTAATCGTAATACCTGCATTTAAGCATTCCGCTAGAGCTTTTGCGGCACAAACTTCACCTTGCGCAAGGATTTGTTCTGTCGTACTGGTGGTAAAATCTAT